>Ga0111159_1005_pt1 | contig 114724 bp, 103 predicted proteins | sample DeeMarSeWOR28_12_FD_80259 | JGI IMG/M metagenome (GOLD analysis project Ga0111159, IMG submission 80259) | Myxococcales bacterium SG8_38 | reverse complement strand
GCCCGCACCAAGCGAACGTTGCCTTCTTCGGATACCACGTGCCCAAGCACCCCGGACTGGAAGTCGGGTCCATAAGAGTCAGCCGCGCGCCGCAAGAGCTCGCGAGTATACCTTCCTACCGGCACGGTGGGAGCGCCGAGCACCACGCGACCTGCGCGGGGCAGGTCGGCGAAAGACTCGATCTTCGCCGGATTGCTGGACGGGACGATCACGGCAAGCTCGTTGTGGGCAAAGACCTCGCTTTTCGGCATCAGCCCGGCTTGCTGCAAGGCAGCCACGTGGCCCTCATCGGCCGACGCGAAGACGTCCGCCGGGGCGCCCTGCTCGATCTGCAGACGCAAGATCTGACTCCCACCGAATGCGAGCGAGACGTCGACGCCCTCGTTGGCAGACTCGAACGCGCGCTCGAGGTCCTGGAACGCCTCGGTGAGCGATGAGGCGGCAAAGACCGTGAGGTCCGGGGACTCATGGAGGGCATCACAACGGCATCCCCCCACGAGCGAGGCGAGCAGGGCCGAAACCCAAAGGCAAGCAACGGTGGAAGTGAAGTTCGCTTGAGTACGCATCGGGCGTCGAGGCCTCGAGCGGACATAGCACATCCGACCCGCTCTGTTCGATCGGCTCGGTTCGTCGCACCAGGCTTTCTACCTGATCACGCGTAGGGTGTGGCTATTCGCACGCCCGCTCGATGACCATCGCCTCATCCTGGCAGGCCAGCACCTGCTGCTCGGTAAGCGACTGCAAGTCGCAGGTCTCAAGACACGCGATCGTGTCGGAGATCGCGCTCAGGCAGTCTACGCCGACGAGCTCGGCCTGGGTCTGACAACTCTGCACACATTCTGCGTCCTGAACCGGAGCACCGAGCTGTGTAAAGCACTCGTCCGGCCACCCGCACATCTCATCGCAGACCTGGCTCACCGTCCGAGGCCGAGACCCAGAATCCGAATCGCCACAGCCGCCCAACAACAGCAGCGCCAGCACCAATCCTCCCCATACTCTCATCGTACCCCTCCCATCACATGGTGAGGGATGGCGGAGCCCAACCCCAAACCCGGGATGCCGCCCTCTTGAAAAGGGTTAAGCGTAGAACCGCTTCGCCCAGCGGCGCACTGCTCACCGAGCCAGCAGCTGACCCACCGTGTGGATTCCGCGTCGCTCTGCCTTCTTGAGCAGCTTTTGGAACAGTAGGGCCGTCGCTAGCGCATCTCCGGCAGCAGTGTGCCGTTCGGGGGCCTCGATGTCGTACCGCGCCACGAGATTGTCGAGCTGGTACGCCTCCCGGGAGCCGGCGCCCTCAGCCCGGCCCGACGACATTGCACCGTCTTCCAAGCGCTGCGCGAGCTGAGCCGTATCGATGGTGGGGTTCCAGACACGAGCGCCGCGGTGCGGCGCGATGGCCTTTCGGAGCATTCGCACGTCGAAAGCGGCATGGTGCGCGACCAAAATCGAATCACCGGCGAAGGCCAAGAACCGCGCTACGGCTTCGTCCTCTGGAAGACCGCTACCAAGATCGCTCGAGACCATTCCATGAATCACGGCGGCATCCGCTCCGCCAACGTCCGTTTGCAAGACCAGAGCCTCGAAGGCGTCGTCGAGGTGCACCTCGAGCCCCGTCACCCCGACACCGGCAATGGACAGCAGCCGGTTCTTGGTCAGATCCAGGCCGGTGGTTTCCGTATCGAACACGACGAAACGTGCCTCGCGCAAGGGCATACGTCGTGGAACACGCCTCTTCTTCGAAATGTAGTCTCGCAAAGGCTCCGGCCATGTTTCGAACCTCGCCGGCATGAGAGCCGGAGGAAGCAAGCTTCTGAGAAAGCCGGGCGGCATGCGGACCTTCAACGCAGGAAATCGATTCGGTACCGCGAGGTCAGCATGAGCTGAACGTCCTTTACCACGGAGAAGGTGTTGCGAAGTGTCTGGCGTTCGAGCTTGTTGAGCTCCTTGATGTGAACGTATCGGCCCGAGGTTCCCCGCGTGAGCCCCTCCATGGCGCGGATTCGCATCAATATCTCGTACGCCATCGCGGCCTCTTCGGACAGACGGGTGAGCGTTTCGTCGGCTCTTGCGATCCGATGCCACCGTTCCGCCGTGCTGCCGTAGATGTTGATCCCCAAGTCGTAGATCAGCACACGGGCCGCGTCGGCAAGAGGCATCATGGCGCGAGCCTTGATGTCGAAGGCGTCGCGGTGCTCCCCGCTGCTTTCGACGATCATGTTCCGAAAAAAGCTCAGCGGAGGCGGATTTTGTGTCGCGTTTTGCGCGAAAAACGTGAGGAACGCGCGGTCCGTCTTGATCCGCTCGAAGATGTGCTCCTTGAGGGCGTGAGCCAACGACTCGTCTCCATGGACCGGACGAAGATCGAAAAAGATGTTGGTATGCATGACCGCCATCTTCTCCGGCTCCCGGATCCAATCGGAGAAGTAACGCTTCCACGTGCTGAGAGGCTGATTCCATTTCGGATTGCTCGCCATGACGTCGCCTGGGCATCGCGCGAACCCCGCTTCGACCAACACGTCGACTACGCGCTCGCCTAGCTCGACGAAGAAAGCTCGAGCCTGCTCCGCTTCGTCCTCGTCGGGATCGGAATACACGATGGCGTTGTCCTGGTCGGTGCGCAGAAGCTGCTCTTCCCTGCCCTCGCTGCCCAACGCCAGCCAACAAAACGAACTCGGCGGCTTCATCCCTTGCTCGGCAAGCTCCTGCAAGGACAAATGAATGGCGCGGTGAATCAAATTGTCGTTGATCTCCGTGATCATGTTCGAAAGGAAACCCATCCCCACTTCCTCTTCGAGATAGCGACGCAGAAGGTCTTCGGCCTGGTCCCTGAGCGCGCGCAACCGCTCCTTGGTCTTGGCCCGGCCGATTTCCGACAGAATCACCGTCGGATGGCTTCCCTGCGTCTTGAGAATGTCATGCTCGGAAACGATGCCGATGACCGGCGTGGAAGGAGTGCCGTCTTCGGTCACTGCGAAGTGATGCACGTGCTTCTTCATCACGGTTGCGATCAGCGACGATACCGTGGTCTGATCGTCGATGGTGAGGACGGGCGCGCTCATGATGTCGGAAATCAGACCGCTCACGTCGCGGGCCTGGCCGACCACTTTTTTGCGAAGGTCCGAGTCGGTGACGATCCCGATGGGGCGCCGCTCATCATCCACGACGAGGATCGAGCCCACGTTTCGCTGACTCATGAGCTGGGCTGCAACGCGAATGGTGGTGTCGGCTTTGCACGTGAGAACGTCGCGCACGGGATCTACCCGGCGCACGTCGTCGCCAGCACTGTTCGCTCTCTCATGAAGCCGCGCCGCGCGCACCGCTTCCAACCGATTGGCATCCAGCCGTGGTGGTAGATCCGCGGCAAATCCTGCAGCGAAGAACATCGCGACCCGGGGCTCGTCCCGCATCAGCTCTTCCAGAGTCTCCTTGGGCAGGACGTAGAGCAACGTATCGTCCTTTGCTTGCGTTCGCGCAGCATATCTTCGCTCGGCCAGCAGCGCGCGCACGCCGAAGATGTCGCCGTCGTCGCACACGTCGACGAGCAGGGTCTGTCCGTCCACTTGCTGGCTCACTGCGACCTCTCCCTTTATGACCACGTAGAACTCGGGCTTGGCGGCCTGCCCTTGCTCGAAGACGACCTCGTCGCGCTCCAGGTAGCGAATTCGCACGCGCCGTGCGACTCGTTCTAGAAGCTCGGGCTCGAGGCGATCGAAAGGCGGATGTCGACCCAGTCGGCTGGCCACGGTCAAAATCATGGAATCGGACGACATCTTCCGTGCCGATCCTTCGAGATCGCGGACCCGAGCGCAACATGTTCGATCGCGCTCGCATTCGGCTGAGCCCCCCTGTATTCTGGCGCGCCGGAGGCGAAGAACATGTCGGCAGTGCTCGAAATGCGACGTCATTCCCTCGAAGACCCAGACGACTTTTGGGGCGAAGCCGCGCGAGGAATCGACTGGATCACCCCCTGGGACCGGGTCCTCGACGACTCGAAAGCGCCTTTCTACAGGTGGTTTTCGGGAGCGCAGCTCAACACCTGCTACAACGCGCTGGACCGGCACGTCCCAAACCGCGGCAACCAGGCCGCGCTGATTTACGACAGCGCCGTCACTCACACGCGACGCACCTACACCTATCGACAGCTCCGAGCCGAGGTGGCGCTCTTCGCGGGCGCTCTGACTGCACATGGGGTGTCCAAAGGGGACCGCGTGCTCATCTACATGCCGATGATCCCCGAAGCGGTCATCGCAATGCTTGCTTGCGCGCGAATCGGTGCCGTGCACTCGGTCGTCTTCGGGGGGTTTGCGCCGCAAGAGCTCGCGACTCGCATCGACGACGCAGGACCGAAGATCGTCGTGTCGGCTTCCTGTGGCATCGAAGGAACGCGCGTCATCGAGTACAAGCCGCTTCTCGATCAGGCGATCAAACTGGCCGAGCACAAACCGGAGAAGTGCATCATACGCCAACGCGAGAGCTGCGAGTGCGAGCTCATCGAGGGTCGCGACACCTCATGGCAAGACGCCGTCGCCGCAGCGAAGCCTCATGATTGCGTGCCGGTCATGGCGACGGACCCCTTGTACATCCTCTATACGTCGGGCACGACCGGCGTGCCCAAGGGCGTGGTGCGCGACAATGGGGGGCATGCCGTCGCTCTCAGATGGACCATGCAAAACGTATACGGGGTGAAGCCGGGGGAGGTCTATTGGGCGGCGTCCGACGTCGGGTGGGTCGTGGGTCACTCGTACATCGTGTACGGGCCCCTGCTCAACGGGAACACCACCATCCTCTACGAAGGCAAGCCGGTGGGCACACCCGATGCTGGTGCGTTCTGGCGAGTCATATCGGACCATGGCGTCAACTGCCTCTTCACCGCGCCCACGGCATTTCGTGCGATCAGGAAGGAGGACCCGACTGGAGCTTTCCTACCCAAATACGACATCAGCACGTTGCGGTCGCTCTTCTTGGCCGGCGAACGATCCGACCCCGACACCCTGAAATGGGCGGAGAAAAAGCTCGGAGTGCCGGTGATCGATCACTGGTGGCAGACGGAAACCGGCTGGGCAATCTGCGCGAACTGTTTGGGCATCGAACAGCTCCCGGTCAAGCACGGCTCACCCACGGTGGCAGTGCCCGGGTGGGACGTCCAAGTCGTCGACGAAACCTGCCGGGAGCTCAAGCCCGGGACCACGGGAGCTTTGGTGGTCAAGCTGCCGCTTCCGCCCGGGAGCCTGATGACGCTTTGGAACGACGACGAGCGCTTCGTGAGCTCGTATCTGAGCGAGTTCCCCGGCTTCTACAAGACGGCCGACGCCGGATACATCGACGAGGACGGCTACGTCTACGTGATGGCGCGCACCGACGACATCATCAACGTCGCCGGACACCGATTGTCGACGGGCGGGATGGAAGAAGTTGTGGCCAGCCACCCGGACGTCGCCGAATGCGCGGTGATTGGCGTGGCTGACGACCTCAAGGGCGAGGTTCCGCTCGGGTTTCTGGTCCTGAACGCTGGCGTCGAGCGCCCGCATCACGACATCGTCTCAGAAGTCATCCAGTTGGTTCGCAACGAAATTGGCGCGGTCGCAGCGTTCAAGATGGCCATCGTCGTCCAGCGCCTGCCCAAGACGCGGTCTGGGAAGATCCTGCGCGGAACCATGAAGAAGATCGCGGACCGCTCACCGTGGAAGCTGCCAGCCACGATCGATGATCCCGCCATCTTGGAGGAAATCACCGAGCGCCTGCAAGCCATCGGATACGCGTAAATGAACCCGGACAAAGAGCGCGCGCTGGTTCTCTTCGTGGTCGCCTTGGTGCTGGTGGCGACACCGGCGCGCGCTCTGTGGCTCCATACTTGGTGGTCTCCTTTTGCGTTTTGGCTCCTGATGATCGCCGTCGTGGCGCTTCTTCATCGCTCTGACCATGCCGCTTGACCACGTCGTCTTATTTCTGCTCGCTGCCGCTCTGCTGGGTCTCTACATCGTTGGCTCGGAGATCGTCGAACGGTCGCCGCGTTGGGGGAGAGTCGGACGCAATCGCTTCAGCTACGCGCTGGCGCTCGGTGTCTATGCGACGACTTGGACCCTGTTCGGAAGCGTGGGCTTTGCGGCCGAGGAAGGGTACGACTTTCTGGCGATCTACTTCGGGGTCACGCTTTCCTGCCTGGCCATCCCGTTCTTGTGGGCGCCAGTTGCCGAGCTCGTCGACCGATACCGCCTCGGGAGCGTCGCGGATGTCTTTGCGTTCCGGTTTCAGAGCCGAACCGTGGGTGCCGCGGTTTCAATCTTCATGGTTGCCGGGCTGCTTCCTTACATCGCGTTGCAGCTACGGGCCGTTGCGGACGGTGCTGCGGTCATCGTGGGCCAAGAGCCAAGCGAGCAGATTGGCTCGGTGTACGCCGTCCTGCTCAGTGCCTTCGCAGTAGCACTCGGGGTTCGCTACGCAGACGGCCGTGCGCACCGCCCAGGCCTCATCGCGACGCTGGCGTTCGAAAGCATCTTCAAGCTCGTGGCGTTACTGGTCGTCGGAGCGGCAGCTCTCGTCATGACGTTTGGCGGGCTCCGGGGGCTCGGAGACTATCTACGCGAACGGCCCGAGCTGGTCGACAACATGATCCAACCGGTGATGCGGGACGTCGGCGACTCGTGGCTTGCGCTCGTGTTCGTCACTTTTTGCGCTGCGTTCCTTCTTCCACGGCAGTTCTTCGTCGCATTCGTGCAGCGTCCGGGGCCGCGCAGCCTGCAAACCGCGCGATGGGCGCTGCCGTTGTACCTGTTCGCAATCAATCTCCCCGTGCCCATCCTCTTTTGGGCAGGTCGGGAGCTCGCTTCTCCAGGCGTCCGTCCCGACGTCTACGTGCTCGTGGCGGTGCAGAGCTCCCCTACCCTCCAGACACTCGTCTTCCTGGGCGCCGTTTCGGCAGCAAGCGCGATGATCTTGGTATCGTCGATCGCACTGAGCGGCATGGTGAGCAACTATCTCGTTCCCCGATTCGGACCATCGCCGAAGTCCCTTCTGAACCGTTGGGCCGTGTTCCGGCGCACTACCATCGTCGGCGTGATCGTCGCGGGCCTGTTGCTCCATTTCGCACTGCCGCGCACCCGTACGCTCGTCGATCTAGGTCTCGCATCGTTCATCGCGGTCGCACACTTGCTTCCCGGTCTACTCGGCACGCTCTTTTGGCGGCGCGCAACCCGTGCAGGGGTCTTGGTAGGGCTCATCGTCGGTGCAACCTCGTGGGCCGTGCTGACTGCGATGCCTCTGCTCGGGTATGAAGTGGGCATTTCCCGCCTGTATTCGTGGTTCGGATTCGACGACCCTGTGGCTCGAGGGCCCGTGATTTGGCTGAGCCTGACGGCCCATGCCTTCGTGTTCATGGCGGTTTCGGTGCTCACTTCGCGGTCTGCGCAAGAGCGAACCGCCGCAGAGGCGTGTCGCGAGCCTCGGGTGACGCGCCTTCTGCAAGTGCCCGAATCCGCCGAGGCGCTTCAAGAACGGTTGACGTCGTACGTGGGCAGGAAGACGGCCGTTCAGGAGATCTACGAAGCCGCCGCGGCAGCCGACGTGCACTGGCCGCCTCGCGACCGCCCGCAGCTCCTCAGCCTAGTCAACGAGCTCCAGGGCCGGCTGAGTGAGCGAATCGGGCCTTTGGCTGCACGAACCTACATTCACGGAGGCCGTCCGGTGCGTGCGGACGCGCTGGCGGAACGATTGCGCGCCCTTCGAGCTCTCGACTCCCTGCAAGACGACATGGCTTCACGGCCCACCTCCCCCGCCCATGCCGCTCGCCGCTACCTCTCTCAGTTGATGTCCGAGTTGCCGGTGGGTGTTTGCACGGTCGACCATCACGGCGAGGTGGTGGTATGGAACGCCAGCCTCGCGCGAATCTCGGGCTTGGCTGAAGACCACATCAGCGGACATCCGCTGGGAGATCTTCCAGACCCGTGGCGGGTGCTTCTCGAAGAGCTCGCGCATCAGCCGAGCGGCAGCGCGATCGAGCGCCGCTATGACGTCGGCAGCCAAACCATCGAGCTTCGTGCACAAACGGCGAAGATCTCGGCCGAATCCGAGGAGGGACGAGTCTTCGTGGTGGAGGATATCACGGCTTTTCGGCGGCTGGAGCGACACGTCGCGCACAAAGACCGGCTCTCGTCGATCGGCACCCTGGCCTCCGGCGTCGCGCACGAAGTCGGCAATCCGCTTACGGGAATCTTGATGGTTGCAAAGAATCTGGCGGCTGACCCCACCGCTGACGATGCCGCCGAACGGCTGCAAATCATCGTCGAGGAAGCCCAACGCATTCATGGGATCGTCAAGAGCCTGCTCACGTTCAGCCGGCGAGATGAGACACCTGTCGAGCTACAAACGGTTTCCGTGGTGCAGGTCGTTCGCAAGGCGGCCGAGCTGGCGGAGCTCGAGACGGAGGGCTGCTCGATCGACTTGGACCTCCCCATGGACGCCACAGCCATGGCAACGCCAGAAGGGTTAACCCAAGTGTTGGTCAACCTGCTCAACAACGCCCGGCAGGCCTCTTCCCAGGATGCAACGGTCTACGTCCGGACCGAGGCGGACAACGGAAGAATTCGAATCGACGTGGACGACGAGGGCCCCGGCATTCCCGAAGCGATTTCCGAGCGCGTATTCGAGCCTTTCTTCACCACGAAGGGCGACATGCATGGTACCGGGCTCGGCCTTTCCGTATCCCGTCAGATCATCGAGCGTTTCGGCGGCTCGCTCACCTATCAGCCGCGCGAATCGGGCGGCAGCCGGTTCACAATCACGCTCCAAGCCCGTGAAAACTAGAGGATTGATGGATCATGCGCTCCTTTGATACTAATCGGCAGTGGCGAAGATCCTGTTGGTGGAGGACGAGCGGGTCATCCGCGCCGAGATCAAGCGCATTCTGGCCAGGGACCAGCATGAAGTCACCGATGTGCCGAGCGTGTGCGAAGCGGAGACTCTCCGTCCCGAGTGCTTCGATCTCGTCATCACCGACGTGAGACTCACCGGAGAGACGGGCGACGTCTTGATCGAGCGGGTCGGAGAGGTGCCGGTTATCGTCATGACGGCGTATGGCTCGGTAAGCGCCGCGGTCGACGCCATGAAGCGCGGTGCGGCCGACTATCTTTCCAAACCCTTCGAGCCCGAAGAGCTCAGCAAAGCCGTCGAACGGGTCCTCCGGCATCGTTCGTTGCGAAAGCCATACGACTCGAACGCCACGGACGACCCCTACGAAATAATTGCGTCGGAGTCGAGCCCGATGCAGGAGGCCCTTCGTCGAGCCCGCAAAGTCGCACCGACCGAAGCCACCGTGTTGATCCTCGGCGAGTCCGGAACGGGAAAGGAGCTCGTCGCGCGCGCCGTGCACAAGCAGAGCCGCCGGCCGGGGGCGTTCGTCCCGGTCAACTGCGCATCGATTCCGGAGACCCTCCTCGAGTCGGAGCTCTTCGGACACGAGAAGGGTGCCTTCACGGGGGCTGCGACGCGGAAGGATGGATTGGTGCACGCGGCCAATGGGGGAACGTTGTTTCTCGACGAAATCGGTGAGCTGACGCAGGCGGCGCAGGCGCGTCTGCTTCGCATGCTTCAGCAACGGGAGGTGCGCCGCGTGGGCGCGCGCAAGGCCGAGGCCGTGGACATTCGGCTCATCGCCGCCACCCATCGAGACCTCCCCTCGCTCGTAGAACGCGGCGAATTCCGGGCGGATTTGTACTTTCGGCTGAACGTCGTCGAGATCAAGCTGCCGCCGCTTTGCGAGCGGGGCAACGACATCTTGGCGCTTGCCGAGGTCTTCATCGCACGGGCCGCGGACAAGCTCGGACGTCCGCCTCTCGACCTCGACGACCAGGCCGCCGAAGCCCTGAAACGCTACAAATGGCCCGGCAACGTTCGCGAGCTCCAACACGCGGTAGAGCGTGCGGTGATCTTGCACGAATCGGGGCCCATCACCGAAGAGCTACTCGGGCTTCCGACCTCGAATGGATCCAATGGCCGCAGTGTACTGGCAGGCGAAGATTCCTCCCTCGAGGGTTACTTGCGGCGATTCGTCTTGTCTCATCAGCACGAGCTCAGTGAAACGGAGCTAGCCAAGCGGCTGGGGATCAGCCGCAAGACGCTGTGGGAACGACGGCAGCGCATGGGTATCCCGCGCCGCGAGTCACGACCTCCCGAATAGCGCCGGCGTTTCCGATACGTTTCGAACCGTAGCGCGGTGCTACGAATCGTAACGCTTGGCGCGGCGCGTTAGACCGAGTTCGCGAGTCGTTCCGCGGGTTGACCACTTGGTACAAGTCTTGCGTCAACACGCCATCAAGACGGTGTAAGGTGTGCCGATGACACTCAAACAACCCTCTCTAGAAACCCGACGACGCATCACCAACCTGAAAGAGTACAAGCGCCTTTACGACCGAAGCCTCACCGAAAGAGACGCGTTCTGGCGCGAGCAGGCAGATGAGCTCCACTGGTTCTACGAGCCTTACGGAACGTTCGAAGAGGACGGTCCGGGCGAGTTCGTCTGGTTTGGCGGCGGCCGCCTCAATGCCACGACCAACTGCGTCGACAGACATGCAGCAAGAAACCCCGATAAAACGGCCATCATCTTCGTCAAAGACGAACCTGGGCAGTATCAGTACATCTCCTTCAGCGAGCTCAAGACCGCGGTCGGCCGCGTCGCCAACACGCTGCGATCACTTGGTGTTCGCAAGGGCGATCGCGTCTGCATCTACCTGCCCATGCTTCCAGAGCTCGCGTACACGATGCTCGCTTGCGCTCGAATCGGAGCCGTCCATTCCATCGTGTTTGGCGGCTTCAGCGCAGACGCGCTTCGGGACCGCATCATCGACGCTGAAGCGAAGGTACTCGTCACGGCAAATGAAGGCTTGCGAGGCGGCAAGCGCATTCCACTGAAGCGCATCGCCGATGATGCGGTCGAGGGCCTGGCCGTCGTCGAGAAGGTGCTGGTCGTCAAGCGCACCGAAACGGAAGTCGATATGCAACAGGGCCGCGACCTGTGGCTGCACGAAGCAATGACCGAGCACCGCGTGACGTGCCCCTCCGAATGGATGGCTTCCGAGGATCCCCTGTTCATTCTTTATACCTCGGGCTCGACGGGAAAGCCCAAGGGCCTGGTGCATACGACGGCCGGCTATCTCACGTATGCCGCATCGACTTTCAAGTACGTGTTCGACATCGGACCAGATGACATCCACTTCTGCGCTGCCGACATCGGATGGATCACCGGTCACACGTACATCATCTACGGGCCGCTGGCGAACGGCGTCACCACGGTCATGTTCGAATCGGTACCCACATACCCCGACGCAAGCAGGTACTGGAACGTCATCGACGACATCGGCGCGACGACTCTCTATACCTCGCCCACCGCGCTCCGAGCCCTCATGCGTGAGGGCTCGGAGCCGGTCAAGGGCTCGAGCCGCAAGACGCTGCGGGTGCTTGGAACCGTGGGCGAGCCGATCAATCCCGAGGTCTGGCGCTGGTACAGCGAGGTCGTCGGTGAGGGAAAGATTCCCATCGTCGACACCTGGTGGCAGACGGAAACCGGCGGGATTCTGATCAGCCCACTCCCAAACGCCACGCCGACAAAGCCGGGCTCTGCAACGCTTCCGCTGTTCGGCGTCGAGCCGATCATCGTCGACCAGGAAGGCAAAGAAATCGACGGAAACGACGTAAGCGGGTTCCTCTGCATCAAGCGTCCGTGGCCCGGGCAAGCCCGCACCATCCACGGGGACCACAAGCGTTTCTTGGAGACGTACTTCTCGCAGTATCCGCCGCACTACTTCACAGGTGACGGATGCAGGCGAGACGAGGATGGCTACTACTGGATCACCGGTCGCGTCGACGACGTCATCAACGTCTCGGGACACCGCCTCGGTACTGCCGAGGTGGAAAGCGCCTTGGTAGCTCACCAGGCGGTGGCAGAAGCTGCGGTCGTGCCATGCCCGCACGAGATCAAGGGTCAAGGCATCTTTGCCTTCGTCGTTCCGATTGCAGACGCCGAGTGGGAGCCGCACGAGCTCCAAGGCGCTCTCAAAGAGCAAGTCCGCCAGGTGATCGGGCCGATCGCAACGCCCGATGAGGTGCGGGTGGTGCACGGCCTACCCAAGACCCGTTCCGGAAAGATCATGCGCCGCATCCTGCGAAAGATCGCAGCCGGCGAAGCCGACCAACTCGGAGACATTTCCACGCTTGCTGACCCCACCGTGGTCGAAGCGCTTTTGAAGAAGGATTGAGGTGCCGCCGGCGGCGGAGAAACGGAACGAAAGATGACGACTCAATCAGAGCCAAAGAAGGTCCGTGGGCCGCACACCAAGGATCACGCGGGACGGTACTGGAAGCGTAACCTCCGCCTTCTCTTGGTGTTCCTCGCCATCTGGTGGATCGTCTCGTACGGCGCCGGAATCCTTTGGGCCGATTCGCTCAATGGCATCACCATCCCCGGCACCGGGTTTCCGTTGGGATTCTGGTTCGCGCAACAGGGTTCCATATACGTATTCGTGGTGCTGATCTTTCTCTACGCATGGTTGATGAACAGGCTCGATAGAGAGTTCGACGTTCACGAGGACTAGTCGTTCGAGTCACACAAGGAGAGCACCATGGGCGTACAGACTTGGACATTTCTCATCGTGGGCGCCACCTTTGCCCTCTACATCGGGATTGCGATTTGGTCACGGGCGAGCACCACGGGCGACTTCTACATCGCAGGACGCGGTGTTCACCCCGTCGTCAACGGAATGGCAACCGGCGCAGACTGGATGAGCGCAGCCTCGTTCATCAGCATGGCCGGATTGATTTCGTTCATGGGCTATGACGGCAGCGTCTATCTCATGGGATGGACCGGCGGATACGTGCTGCTTGCGCTCTTGTTGGCACCATACCTTCGAAAGTTCGGAAAGTTCACGGTGCCCGACTTCGTCGGCGACCGGTATTACTCGAACTCGGCCCGTATCGTCGCCGTCGTATGCGCGGTGTTCGTCTCGTTCACGTACGTCGCTGGTCAGATGCGTGGCGTCGGCGTGGTCTTCAGTCGGTTCCTCGAGGTCGAGATCAACATCGGCGTCATGATCGGTATGGCCATCGTCTTCTTCTACGCCGTGCTCGGCGGGATGAAGGGCATCACGTACACGCAGGCAGCTCAGTATTGCGTCTTGATCTTCGCCTACCTGGTACCTGCGTTCTTCATCAGCATTTTGCTCACGAACCATCTGATTCCGCAGATAGGCTTTGGCGGCGCGCTCGCTGGGGAGGTTGGCTCTCAGGTCGCAAACGGGGAGAGCGTCAAGTTGCTCGACAAGCTGAATCAGCTGAATACCGAGCTCGGCTTCGCGGAATACACCACCGGCAAGAAGCCGCTCATCGACGTCTTGTGCATCACGTTTGCGCTCATGGTCGGCACGGCCGGGCTGCCTCACGTCATCGTGCGGTTCTACACGGTCCCGAAGGTTCGTGATGCGCGTCTCAGCGCTGGCTGGGCACTGTTCTTCATCGCGATTCTCTATACCACGGCGCCGGCGGTCGCGGCCTTCGCACGAACGAACCTCATCGAGACCGTCAACGAGGCCAACTATGCACAGGTCGAGGGAGAGAAGTCGATCCCTCGATGGTTCAAGACATGGGAAGACACGGGCCTTCTGGCTTGGGTCGACAAGAACGGCGATGGCAAGGTCCAATACCGCGCGGGCAACGCGGTGACCGACAAGCCCAACTTCGCGACGACCGAAGACGGCCAGCCCGCGCGCGGTCCTCACGGATCGCGCTTGGTCACCAATCCCGACGAAGCAAGCCCGAACGAGCTCTACGTCGACCGAGACATCATGGTGCTTGCTAATCCGGAGATCGCAGCGCTACCCGCGTGGGTGATCGCTCTCGTGGCAGCCGGCGCGCTGGCCGCCGCGCTCTCCACCGCAGCGGGCCTGTTGCTCGTCGTGAGCACCTCGATCAGCCACGACTTGCTCAAACGCGTATTCGTCCCCTCGATCACCGAGCAGCAGGAGCTGACGGCGGCCCGTGTGGCAGCGGCCGTGGCGGTTTTGATCGCCGGCTACTTCGGCATCAACCCACCAGGGTTCGTGGCACAGGTCGTGGCGTTTGCCTTCGGCCTCGCTGCTGCCTCGTTCTTCCCCGCGATTATCCTCGGTGTCTTCGTGAAGAGGGCCAACCGCGAAGGCGTCGTCACCGGCATGCTGGTGGGAATCGCCTTCACTGCTGCCTACATCATCTACTTCCGATTCATGGGTGGCACGCCCGACCAGTATTGGTTCGGGATTTCTCCGGAAGGCATCGGATCCGTAGGCATGTTGCTCAACTTCGGTGTGGCCTTCGTGGTCAGCCGCTTCACACCGCCACCGCCCGAGGACGTACAAGAGTTGGTCGAGCACATCCGCATCCCTGCGGGCTCGACAGCGCCGACCGCAGGTCACTGAGCAGTCGGCTAAACAGACAGGAGAGTTGTGATGAGGCGAAAAAGGGAGAGCGGCCTCGAGCCGCAAGGGGTGAGGTGCGCCTGGATCGGGGCCCTGGCTTGCATCGCAACGGCGGTGTTGGCCCCCGTCATCGCTTCGGCCCAAGTGCCCAGCGAAACGGCTGTCGACGACGCGGACCAAGCCGCGGAAGCAGAGGCGTTCAGACCGGAGACGCAGGAGGCGCCAGCATCGGAAGTGGAGGACGACGAGGCGACTCAAGAAGAGCTCGAAGAGGAGCTAGACGAGGCCCAAGCGGCGATCGAGGAAGCCGAAAGGCAGCTCGAGGAAGCCAAGAAGCAAATGGAGCTCATGGGACGCAAGCTGGCGCCGGAGCCGAAGCCGATCCCGGGGACGGGCATTGGGCTTGCAGCGTCTGACGGGCAAGCAAAGAAGCTCCAGTGGAGCCTCAACGATGACGGCACGCTCTACTTTCGAATTGCCATGTGGCTCCAGGTGTGGACGCGGGCCATGCAGCTCAACCCAGGGACGACGATACTAGGGAACGACAACGCATGGTACGGCGACGTGGGACTGAGGCGGGCACGCTTCCTCTTCTTTGGAAAGATCTTCCCGAGGACTTTCATGCTGATGCACTTCGGCATTAACAATCAGATTTTCAGACGGACCCGTAGCTACATACCCGTGCAGGATGGAACGACCGGCGATACTACGGGCGATGTCGTCCTGGCACCCACCACGGCGGAGGAAAATCGAAAGCCTCAGCTCTTCTTTCACGATGCCTGGGTCGAGTTCGAGGCTTCGAAGAAAGGCTACATCGATATCGGAGCGGGCCTCCTCTACTGGAACGGCATCTCGCGATCGACCAACGCCAGCACGATCACGTTCATGAGCCTCGATGCGCCGATCACGAACTGGCCAACCATCGAGCTGACCGACCAGTTTGCTCGCCAGTTTGGCATCTATGCCAAAGGCAAGGCGGGGCTCTTTGATTACCGCGTCGCGGTGGTTCGTCCCTTCACGCCTTCCACCGCAGCATTCACAGTGGACGGTGACCCGGTCACGGTAGCGGGCATCAACGTCACAGCCAACACGTTCGGCTACTCCGGCTACTTCATGCTCCAGTTCCTCGACAAGGAGTCGAACGTGCTGCCGTACACGGTGGGGACGTACATTGGCGCCAAGAAGGTCTTCAACCTCGGCTTTGGCGGCCACGCGCAACCCAAGGGCGTCGCCTACGACGCGGACCCAGACCCAGACGTCGTTTCGCTCCAGACGCGCACCCTGTGGATTGCCTCGGGTGACCTTTTTCTCGACATCCCCTTTCGAGGAGAGGACCGTGGCGCCGCCACCTGGTATGGCGCCTACTACTATCAAGACTTCGGGCCGAACGTGGTTCGAAATGTCGGCATCATGAATCCCGCGGATGTGGGCACCGGGGTTCAGGGTGGAGGCAATGCCTACCCAATGATCGGAACGGGCCACACGCTGTACAGTGAGCTCGGCATCCTCATGCCGGGCAAGATCGGTGACGTTGGGATTCAATTTCAGCCCTACGTCAACTACCAGGGCTCGGCATTCGAGGGGTTCGTCAATGCACCGAGACAGGATACGGTCGGCTTCGACCGAGCTTGGATGCACCACTTCGGCTTAGGCCTGAACATGTTCATCCATCGTCACAATGCGAAGGTCACGCTCGAGTACAGGAACCGTCCGATCTTCGGCGAGGACGGCTCGGTAGACAACCGCAAGGGCAACTCCTTCGTCCTCCAGATGCACCTGTTCATCTAGACACCAGAGTAAGGCTACCAAGGGTCCACACACGGCCGCTTCTTTTCGCGTCGTCGTGAAGGCTTCGGCGCGGCTCGCAAGATGCTCATGATCCACTGTCGTGATTGTGCGGGATCGATCACGGCGTCGATTTCGAACTGGGCTGCCATGTTCGTCGCCTTGCCCATGTCGTAGGCCATGGCGACCATGTTCTGGAAGGCCTGCTCGCGTTGTGCGGGGTCTTTGATTGCAGCGAGCTCCTTGCGATAGCCGAGCTTGACTGCGCCTTCGAGCCCCATGCCGCCGAACTCGCCCGTCGGCCACGCCACCGTGAAGCTGGTGGCCTTGAAGCTTCCCCCCGCCATCGACTGGGCGCCGAGGCCATAGCCCTTGCGCAAAACGATGGTGAAGAACGGAACCTCGAGGCTCGCCCCGACCACGAACATGCGAGCCGCGCGGCGAACCATCGCCGTCGCTTCGACTTCTGGGCCCACCATGAAGCCGGGCGTGTCGCAGAGAAACAGAATCGGAATGTCGAACGCATCGCAAAGCTGCATGAAGCGGCTCGCCTTGTCGGCTGCGTCCCCGTCGATGGCCCCGCCGAGATGCGCAGGGTCGTTGGCAATGATCCCGAGGGGACGCCCTTCCACCCGCGCGAGCGCCGTGATCACGGCGAGGCCGAAGCCTGCGCGAAGCTCGAGCACGGAATGGGTGTCGGCCAGGGTGTAGATGACCGCTCTCGCGTCGTAGACGCGGACCCGGTTCTCGGGAACCGCGGAGCGAAGCTGATGTTGGTCCGGGCAGGTCCAGGCCTGCAGCGGGCCTTGAAAATAGGAGAGATACTTCTTGGCGACGGCCACCGCTTCTTGATCGTCATCGACCAGCACGTCGATCACGCCGTTTCGTGACTGCACATCGGAAGGGCCGATCTGCTCGGGCTCGAAGACGCCCAGGCCGCCCCCTTCGATCATCGCGGGCCCACCCATGCCGATGTTCGAATCCTTGGTCGCGATCACGACATCACAGCAGCCGAGAAGAGCCGCGTTCCCGGCGAAGCACCGCCCCGAAGCGACGCCGACCAAGGGCACCAAGCCAGAGAGCTCGGCGAAATACTGAAACGCACGGCAGTCGAGCCCCGCGACCTGAGTGCTGTCGGTGTCCCCCGGCCGCCCTCCTCCGCCTTCCGCAAAGAGCACGACCGGCAACTGAAGCGACTCGGCCAGCTCGAACATCCGGTCCTTTTTGTAGTGGTTCATGACACCCTGGGTGCCGGCCAGCACGGTGTAGTCGTACGACATGACGACGCAGCGAGACTCGGCATCGCGGAACAGGGTGCCGTTGACGTCGCCAATCCCGGCGACGAGCCCATCCGCCGGGGTCTTGGCGATCAGCTCCTGCACCGAACGCCGCTGACGCTGCGCCGCGATGACCAGCGCGCCGTATTCGACGAACGTGCCGGGATCGACCAGGTCCGCAATGTTCTCCCGCGCCGTTCGTTGACTGGTCTTTCGGCGGCGCGCCACGGCCTCGGGGCGGCTCTCGTCGAGACCGATCGCCAGGCGGGCGCGAAGCGCTTCGAGATCGGCGCGGCTCTCGCGTGGGTCGCGCTCGACCTCGGAAGCCGATGCTTCGTCTTCGGCGTGGGTTTGCGCCAATTGGACGAGCCGTTCGCCCTTCGAGACCGTCGCCCCCGTTTGCACGGCGATGGATCGAACCACCCCGGGCCGATCGGCCGCAACGACGTGCTCCATCTTCATCGCTTCGAGGATGACGAGCGCTTGCCCCTTCTTGACGACATCGCCTTCACGAACGACGAGCCGAGCCACGAGGCCCTGCATGGGCGCAACGACCGTGTGCATCGAGCCGGAGTATAAGGGTGCTTCGGTCCAGCGCCTAACCGCTACTCGCCCTTCACGATCCGTTCGACCGCCTCGAGCAGGCTCTTGCTATAGACGCGACCGACGAGGCTTTCTCGCGCCTGCTTCGTGACACGGTCCCACTCTGCCTCATGCGCTGAGAGATCCACCTCGACGATGCCCCGTTGCAGCAGCGCCGCGTAGGCACGGGCGTCGTCCCGTCGAACGAGCTGGTCGTTGGCCTTGGCAGCACGCGCGCTCGTCTCGAGGAGGACTCTTTGATCGTGCTCCGAGAGCTCGTCGAACTTCTCTTTCTTGAGGATCCCTCCGCCTATCATGATGCTCAAGTTCTGCTTGGCCATGTAGTTGAGCCGCGTGTACCACTGGAGCGCCACCGCGGCGAGTGCGGAGATGGGGACGGTGTCCACCATTCCCGTTTGGAGACCCCCATACACCTCGGGCAGACCCATGCGAACGGGATTCGCGCCGATGACGTCGACGAGCTCGGCGAAGACGGGGTCGTCCTTCCACGCCCACGGGCGGCGTGACTTCAGGTCTTCGGGCTTGGCGAACTCCTCGGCGGAGAAGAGACGGTTCTTGCCGGCTTCACCCCAGTTCAGAAGCACGAAGCCGGCTTCCTCGAAGAGCGCGGCAAATCGATCGTGGAGAGCGGTCCGCACCCGGACGAGCTCGTCGTACTCGGTGATCAAGCCCGGCGCGGTCAGCACCAAGACGGGACGAGCGACCATGCCGAGGCCGGTCGTCGAAATGCCGGCGGCGTCCATCTGTCCCGCGCGGATCTTGCGAACGAAGTCCCGCTCATCGCCCTGGCTGCCCCCCGAATAGAGACGAAGCACGACTCGACCCTCGGTCTCCTTCTTGAGCGTTCGATTCCAAGCTTGCGTGATCTTGTGGAACCCGGAGCCGGCGGGCGCCAACGACGCGAAACGGATGATGGTCGGGCCGTCGGCGCTGGCTTCCGCCAAGAAGCTTCGTCCTGGAAGGGAAAAAGCGGCCAGGGCGAGGAGAATGACGAAGAGATTGCGGAAGGTTCCCATGATCCTACGGCGCCCGGCGCGCACGAGCCGCGAGCTTTCCGTCTTGGAGGCGCATCACTATATCGCAGGCCGCGAATTGTCCAAAGGAGGGCCGAAAACGGCGCAAACGAGCAGAACAGCTGCCCTTTGCCTGCTCAGTCGATCGCGTAGCGGATGGGCAGCGAGATCTCGCGTTCGCGCCAGCCCAAGGCTTCGGGCGGCGGGGGAATGAGAAGAGCCATGACGGACGCCGTCGCTGAATCGTCGAGGACCGGATGGCCCGAAGACGAGAGCACACGCACCGCCACGATCTTACCGTCTTCACCAATGGTGATCCCGAGACGAAGCCTTCCCTCGAGATGCATGCGCACTGCCGAGCTCGGATAGTTGCGAGTTGCGATCTTGTTGACCTCGCGCTGGATCTGACGGAGCCACGCTCGAAGCGCGGAGCGGCGATCGACGCCCTCGTCTCCATGCCCCACTCCGGAAGACGTGGCGTTCGGGTTGGTACCCGCAGAGCCCATCACCATGGAGTGACTCGTCGCATGACTCGCGCCCTGAGCGCTTGCAGCCGCATGCGCTTCACCGCCTTCGCCCGAATCGGAGGCTATCGGCTCGGGCGTGATGTCTCTCTCTTGCGTCTGCTGCTCGACGACCGGCTCCTTTCGAACCGGTTTCGGCTGGACCTTTCGGAACAACCGCTGCGGAGGATCGGTCGGCTCGACGGCATCTCCGACCTGCTCGTCGTTGCCGAGTCGACCACCGCCAACATCCGTGATCGAGATGAACTCGATGGCCCGAATGACCGAGCTGCCTTCGACGGTCGCGGGCACACTGGCGAGCGCTGCAAAGAACGCACCGTGCACCAACAACGAGGGGATCAGATAGCTGCCGGAACGGGCAAGCATGGGAGTGGAACCGTGACATTGATAATCATCTTCAACAACCCCCCCCTCGCATCTTCGCCACCGCTTGGGTACGGCTCCCCCAAAAACTGTTTCATCTCAGCTGGTTAGAAGCTCACCTGGACTCCGATCTGGAACGAGAACGGCGCGTTCGGGCGGGCGCCAAAGGGCCTACGCGCCACGATAGCCTGTGTGTTGGTGACGTTCTGCAAGCGGAGATACGCCTCGACCGGCTCGAAGCGAACGCGGCCCACCATGTCGAGCACGAAGTAGCCATCGGTATCCGGCAGCGGCTGCAGCCCAACCACGCCCTCCGGCATGCTTCCGAAGTAATTTCCAACCAGGTACGCGCCCCAGAAGCTTTTCTCCAACCCCAATTGTGCGTTGAGCACGTGTGCAGGCACGTAGGGAATCGGATCTCCTTTCGTCACGTCGCCGATGGTGGGATCGGGGGAGTCGAACGTCGTCCGATAGGTGGCCTTCGTGTACGTGTACGAGACACGCACTGGCATGTTGAGCTCGCGTGGCAACGGGATGCTGTAGCCGCCCAGCACCTCGATGCCGCCGATGAAGGCGCGTCCGTTGTTGAACTGCCGATCCACCAGGTCGGGATTGCATCCGCTCGACAGCGTGCATTCGCTCGTGATGTTGCTGTAGTCGTTGAAGAACCCGATCACCTCGCCAAAGCCGAGGGAATCTTTCGTCACGTAGCGAAAGCCGGCCTCGTAGTTGATCGAAAGCTCCGGGTCGGCAAACGCACGGTTGCCCGGCGTGACCGCGCTGAAGCCCCGATGAACACCCGCGAGCGCCGCAAAGCCCTCGAAGATGGTGTACTGTACACCGATGCCCGGCAGAAAGACGAGCTGTGGATCGTCTGCTACGCGCCCCAATTCGGGTTCGTTCTTTTCGTCCTCGAAGAACGTTCGAATGTATTCGACCCGGACGCCGGGCTTGATGGTCAAGTCGGCCACCTCGAGCCCGTAGATCAAATAGCCGGCAAGCGCATGCGCTTCCGCTTTGTTGTCGTTGATGAGGAGATCGGGGTTGTTGACGTACGTGAGCCCGTCCCAGACGAGCTGTTGGTTCTCCATCCGGTAGCCCTGCTCGGGTTGGAACCGATCCACGGAGTCATAGTGAAATCGAAGGCCCGATTCGATTTCGTGACGCACCTTGCCCGTGTCGAAGTCCGCACGCAGACGCGTTTGAACGCCCATGACGACGAACCGGCGTCGATTGCTGATCACCATCAAATCTTGCGCGCTAGAGCCTCCATCCACGGACGGGGAATTCTGCTCCCCGGTCAGCACCAGGTAGTAAGAATCGAGCGGAGGGGTGGTCGGTTGCGTCAGCACGTCGAGTAGCTGCGTGCCATCGCGAAACTGATTGAGGCGTTCCCAAGTGCGATCGAAATCGTTCCGGTACGCCGTCGTCTCGAGCCGAATGCGCTCGCCAACCGCAAGGTTGTGCGTGAGCGCCACGGCGGTGCGCCACCAGCTCATGTTGTCGAGCTGGCTCGCTGCGTAGCGGCGATAGGCATCGTCCCTGAAGTCCGCGTCGGTCAGGCCTAGGTAGGTTTCGTTGGAGCTCTCACGGGAGCCGACGAATTTCACCGTGAGTCGGTTGAACGCGTGTGAGGCCAGATCGTTGTTCACGTAGCCCTTGAAGAGCAGCTCACTGCGCTGAAAGCCCGTATTGCCACGTCCGAAGCCGCCATCGACTTCCTTGAAGCCCTGGGTGCCGAGGTGAATGCCTTCGACGAGAAAGCCCCCCCAGTCATTGTGGCGCCCGTAGTGCAAGTGACCACGAAACGTTTGAAAGCGTCCGTACGATAGATCGACCTGACCGCTCGGCTTTTCGGGCACCGGACGGCTGATGTAGTTGATGGCGCCCGCCACGGTTTGCGGCCCGTAGAGAATGGCCGCAGGGCCCTTGAACACCTCGACGCCGGTCATTCGCCCCATCATCGGAAAGTAATAGGCGGCTGGCGCCGAATAAGGCGCGGGACCGAAAAGCACCCCGTCTTCCATCAGGGTCACTTTCGAGCTTCGATTCGGATTGGTCCCGCGTAGCCCGATGTTCGGGCGCAACCCAAATCCGTCCTCTTGGCGGATGTAGACCCCTGGAACCTGTAGCAACACCGCGTTCGGATCGTCGTACTGCAGCGTCTCGAGCTGCTCTTGATCGAGTGTTTGTACGGAGCCGCCCATGCGAAACATGTCCTTGGGCGTGTACCGAACCGTGACCTCGCGAAGCTCGGGCATCGGCTCCTCGTCCTTCACCTGGGCCTCGGGCTCCGAGCCCTCGGGCACAGCTTCTGGAGGCGGAGCTTCGGTCTCGTCCTCTTCGAATACCTCCTGCTCGAGGAGCTCCAGCTCCTGCTCGAGGACCGCGTCATCGACCACGTCCTCTTCGGCCTCCGGGGGGACCTCGGGCTCGGGCTCCGCGTCCGGCGGAGATTCAGGCTCCTGTGCGCTCGCAACGAGGCTCATCGAGCCGACGAGGGCAGCGGCGACGCAGAACGCCAGCGACGAGCGCCACGTGGCGCATCGATTCCGGCGGAGCCCACTCACCTCGCCGCCCTGCGGGTCGTCGCAGCTCGCGAGCTCGAGTCATCGTGCTGAGGATACGCGGGCAGCGGCGCACCATAGGGAGACGGGGCGATCCAGCGCATCACCGCCAGCGTGTCGGTCTCTTGGGCGAGGTTCGCGTCCGGGTCGATCATGGGAGCTGCCCTGCGGCCGTTCAACGAAACCAGGGCGTCCACCCGAACCTCCACGTCCTCGTAGCCACGTTCCTCGAAATCCGCGGCAATCCGGCGAGCTAGCTGCAATATCAAATCGGGTTGCCCCGACATCTCGCGTTCTTGATGGCTGGTGAGATACTGGCTCGGAGAGACTCGCACCTCTCGATCGGCATCCCGCCAACGCACGCGATAACCAATGCTGCCGTTCTTCTCTCGAACCATCACGCGCCACGAGTACCGCATGCCCTGCTCGTGCCACAGGACGTCGCCGGGATAGAGATAGGCTCTCAGGGGCATCACGACCTGAACGACGCAGTACGCTGCGATCAGGATGGCCACTCCCGTCGACCATCGACCTTCCTCTTGCTGCGGCTTGGCGGGCTCGCCGAAGCCAACGGAAGCCTCGGCTCGGTTGGGCGCCGGCGCGAGTCCGCGGATGCGGTGCAGGAGCATCCGAGGCCAGTCCGCATCGAAAAAGAGCGTCGCCCCACTCACCATCAGAAACGGAAAGACCCCGATGACGAAGAGCAGATGCGTACAAAAATGGAACACGAAGACCGTGGCAAACGCATACGGACGCGTCTTACGCCACAACAAGAACGGGACGACCAAGGTATCGTTCAGAAAGCCGGCCCAGCTCATGATGTGCGGCACTGCCGGCAAGGTCAGCAGCGGGCCGATCAGGGGCGTCTCGGTCCGTGCCGCGAGCCAGATGCCCAGGGGCTGTGCGTGCAGCAGCCAATCGGGTTGGAGCTTGGCGATGCCCGCGTAGAAATAGACCACCCCGATCTGAAAGCGCATCAGATAGAGCATCCAAGCCGGCACCGTCGAGCCGGCACGACTGGGCCAGATCCGCGCGTCCACCGAATAGGCGCGTCCGAGCGGCAAAAAGCACATCAGAAACGCCAGCAAGCTGACGAGATAGTAGTGGTTCAGGTAGTTGGTGACGTCGATCAGCTCGACGTAGGTAAAGATCAGAAACAGGGCAACGATCGAAATCCGGTAGAGAAAACCCACCGCTACGAAAGCGGCGAGCACGGCCATCGCCACGTAGAGAACCGTCATCCAGGGCTCGGGCAGCACCCGAACCCATTCGAAGCCCCAGTACTGAAAGAAGAACGTCGGGCGTACGTAGAAGCGCTCGACCCAACCGTTCCATAGGAATCGTATGCTGCTGAGGCACAGAATCGTGCCAAAAAGGAAGCGGAACACCGCGAGAGATGCGGCGTCCCGAGGCTCGAGCAGCCTGTCGCGCAGCGTTGCCAGCATCGTCGAATCAGTCGTTGTCACCGGCGGCCCGATCGGGCTGCTCGAGGTCTAGAATGGAGAGAAGATCCGTCTTCAAGAGGTCGGTGATCTGTCGGATGGCGCTATGAGCTGCCTCCATCTGGGTCGGATCCTGCTCGAGCGCCTCGAAAAAGGTTCCTGAAATGGCCTCGGTCGCGGCGATGGCATCGGCGATGGCTTGGGCCATGTCCGCGGCCACATCGGGAGCGCCCATGTCGATCAATAGGTCATCGAAGCCGAGGGCGTCCGTCCCTGGGCTCGAGCCCAGGAAAAGCGCTTGGAAAGCTCTGAGATTCGCGACGACGTGTTGCTTCGACCGTGTGGCCCACTGGGACTCGATGGATTCGGGGCAAGTGGCGGTCGCGCAATTGATGATGCCGAGCGGCTCGCCGAGCTTCATGTCCTTGGTCTCTTTGTCGAGATAGAACATCGCATCGGAGACGGCGTTGAGGCCTTCCTGGACGGTGCCATATACCGCTCCGCTGCGGCCTGGATCGGTCAGCTCCGCGATGTAATTGCCTCCGCTTGGCGCCCATGCCGCCACCAGGTCGTCGGCCCGCCGACGGACCAAGGTCGAAAGCGCGGCCGCATAGTCGAGCCGCCGCTGCGGGGTCATGTCCGCCATGGCGTCCCAGATGCCGTCTTGATTGATCGTGTTCAGGGGAGAGCAGTTGTTCGCAGCGGACTCATTGAACAACAGGTATTCGATGGCCCAAAGGCCGAGGGGCCCGCCGACGACTGCTTGGAGCGCATCCGGGTCGTCGTATCCCTCTTCCACCGTCTGTTGATCGACGAGGCAAAGATTTAGGTTCGGCCACGAGTAGATGCGCGCGCGAAGGTCTTGTCCTCCCATGACCGTGAGGCTCGAGCCCGACGGCCCAAGCTGCATCATCTCCAGCTCTTGCCAGGGCTGCATGGCTTGCCGCCATGCCTCCTGTGCCGCATCCCGACCGCCAGGTTCGGGCGTCGCTTGTACGAGCGCCGTTTCGAGCGCAGCCGCCCGTGCGGCGAAACGCTCCTGAAGAGGGACGATGACGTTCTGGCCGAGCGAGGCGAGCACCTCGCCGCGAAGCCCACTGTCGCCGCCGTTTCCACCGCTGCCGCTGTCGCTGCTGCAGCTGACCATGACTGCGCAAAGCGCGAATGCCGCTGCCGACTTACCAGCTCGTGATGTTCGCTTGATCAAAGTCATAAGCATTTCCAATTAGGCTCCGCGCATTTAGCAAACGAGTCCGATACGCATCGTCATCGATCGGCGAGGTGGCTGACGCGCCGATCGGTGAATCGCCGATCGCCTCGTGCACCGCAGCGAAGTCCTCTTCGTTCATCGGCGAGCTCGGATTGAACTGAAAGCTCAGCGCGAAGCCTTTGAGCTCCGACCAATGCTTGGCATGGTCGGCGAAGCTGTATGCGGCGGTTCCGATGACGTCCATGTCGCTGATAATCTCGTTGATGTAGTGAATTGCGGTGGCCGCGTATGCCTTCTCCCAAGTCGAAACGATGATGTCGCGCTGTGCGACTAGCGCGGCCAGATCGACCTCGTCACCGCTTTCGTACGCGGCCGCAATGATGGCACGTCCCGTGCGCCACGCCAGGTCGGCTTCTGCCGTGAAATCGGTCTCTGCGCCGCTGGCGCTTCCCAGATCTCGCTTCGCCGCGTTGACCGAAGCTCCGAAATTGAACTCGCTCTCGAGATCGATCAGCCCGTCACCGTTGGAGTCGTGGTAGCCGCTCTCATATTCGGGGCGGCCTCCCGCAGCTGCGATTTCTTCATCGGTGTAAGCACCATAGTCGCGCGCCGCACCCCAATACCCGTAGGCTTCGTCCCATTGGTGCTCGAGCGTCGTATACGCGTTGTCCCCATCCACTTCGTTGACCGCGAGCAATCCTTGGTCCTCGACGTCGTCGTCGAGGTAGTCGTCTGTTCCTTGACTGAAGTTGACCGCAGCCAGCAGGAATTTCTCGACGAGCTGCGTCAGGTCATGACCGGCCGGCGTCAGATAGAGTGGCGTGGCGGCGTCAATCGGAAAGCTGCCTGCCGCGCCGGCCGCAACCTGGTCGGCGAACGTCCACAAGAGCGCCAGCAAGAGCTCCTCGGGGGTGGCCGGCGTTCCGAGATCACCGGCCGCATTCACCGCGAGATTCGAGGCGGACCAACCCACGAATGCCCCACTCGTCCAATCCTCGTGATCGGTCACTGGATCGTTGCCTGCGAGCTTGTCCTTGAGGTTCGCGTCGTTGAAATCGGCATAGGTTTGCTGGAGGGTCGTGTCTCCTTCCGCCACGAGTTGCGGGACGGCGCGACTCGTGTCGGCGACACCGCCTTGCTCGTATAGAGGGGTCAAGAGCAAATACACCTCATCGGATGTGTCGTATCGGTCCAGGTCTTGGCCGGCGAGCACCGCCTCGCTGATCGAGCCCATCAAACCCACGAGGTCCTTGATGAGCACCTGCCGGGTGCTCTGCCCCGTGTATGCCACCGTGGACTGCCCTTCGCGCTCGAAGCGATAGGTCTGAGGGACCGAGCCGTCCGCGCCAGTGCCTCCACTGTCGCTACAGGCCCCCGAGAAGGCCGCCATGCCAACCAGAAATGCAAAAAACAAGGTTCTCATGATGGTTTGATCTGGTGTTGATATTGAAAGTGATAATCAATTGCGCCTGGTACCACCCCGCCCGCGGGTGTGCAAGCGAATTTCAGGGGCTGAGCCTCCCAATCCTCCGATGCTAGGTCAGCGGGCCTCTGCTCAGCTCAGGCTCGACCGGCTGCTTCGCCACGACGGGATTGGCGCTTCCAAATGGCGAACGCGCCGATCCCCAAGATCGGGTCGCGGCATGGCGGCACCTCAGAGCCGAGAGCGCAGTCTGCTTTTCGGCGCTGAGGGAGACCTTTGTCTACAAGAGAGTCTCGGGCACACCGATCCGTCGCAGGGGCGTCGCTAGATCCTCCGGCATGGCGCTTTCGAACGTGACGAGCTCGCCGCTTGCAGGGTGCACGAACGACAATCGTTTGGCGTGCAGGGCGAGACGGTAGAGGCCGAGCTCTACGCGATAGCGCCGATTGTCGGACCCATTTCCGTACCGAACATCCCCCGCGAGCGGATGATTGATGCGCCGTAGGTGGCGTCGAATCTGATGCCGCCGTCCGGTTCGCGGCCGCGCCTGGACCAGGGAAAGCCGCCGATTCGAGACGAACAGGGTCTCATACTCGGTCACCGCTTCTACATCGGGACCGCCCTCGCGTTTCTCCATCGGGCTGTCGATGACGCCATTTGCTGGAGGCGTGCCTCGGACCAGCGCGAGATAGGTCTTGCTCACTGTCTGCGTATCGAACGCTTCGTGAAGCGTTCGCGCGTGCTCCGGCGACAGAGCAAACACGAGCACGCCGCTTGTCGCACGGTCGAGCCGGTGCACCGGATAGACCCACTGTCCGATCGCACTGCGAGTGAGGTTCAGCGCAAACGTCGAGCCCTTATCATCGCCGCGGTGCACCGATAGGCCCGAGGGTTTGTCCACCACGACGACGGCATCATCCCGATGGATCACGTCGATCGAGCTTGGGATCGGCGCGGGTCTCGCCGCGCTTGGATCGACGGATTGCATGAGAGATCTGGCAAGCTAGCAGAACGGACAAACGAAGGCACACCGCTGCCAAACTCTGCCTACCCCGCGGAAGGATCGAGGACGCGCCCGATGAACAGCGTTGCTCCCGTCGGCTTGTCGATGATCGCAAACACGAACGGCCTGTCGATCACGAGTGTCGCCGGCGGCGGCGCCGATGTCTCACCGACGATCACGGCCGTTGCCGCGGCAGCCTCCGTTCCGTTCTCGTCGACTGCGACGAAAGCCTGATGCACCACGTCCTGGATGAAGAGCCCGCCGGTGCCGTTCATCCCGGAGAGGTCTGCCGCACCACCGAAGGCATCGATCATGCCCAAGGACTGAAGCGGAGCCTTTGCCGGCACCTCGGAGCGGAACGAGAACTTCGGCATTTTGATGTCGAGCTGGTACTCACGAAGCGCTTCTCGGATTTCGGCGACCTTGTCAACAGAGAGCTCCGCCTCCACGGCGCCGAGTTGGCCCTCGTCCGGCACGATGAGCAGCATCGCAAGCTGGTTGCCGTCGTAGGGCAGCTCCGCTGCTGCGAAACCCTCGCCGTCCACGTAGGACGTGACCAGGCTCTGCTGCATCGCCGGAACCTGCACTTCGGTGCCATCGATACGATTAAAGGCGGAATCTGCCGTGTTGCTCTCGTCGAACGGGCTCTCCCACGAAGCGGTGAAGAAGATCGCGTTCACCAAGACCAGACGCGTCATGGCAGTGATGATCCCGGGCGCGATGAGCTCCTCGATCCGTTGGTTGGTCCGTTCGCTGACCCACTCGTTGATCGCCACGCGAGAGGCCTCGGTTTCATTGACGAAATCCATGAGTCGCATGCCAGCGCCATAGTGCTGCGCGAGGGTGTCGAGGAATGGATCGAGAAACTCGAAGCCGGTCTGGCCAAAAAGCGCGTTGGTGACCTCCAACAGGAAGGGCAAAGGACCATCGCCGCTCGATGCCTCTGCGCGGCTCTCGAGCTCGAGATCCAAGCCGTTGAACGCGGGATGCAAACGCTCTTGTCCCAACGTGAAATGCATCGCTTGGGCCATCTGGGCTTCGGTGTTGCCGCGCGTCCCCGCCCACGTCATCGCGAGCGCGACCGAAAGACTATAGGGCGAAAAGAAGAGGTTTTCGCCAGGCTCGATGATCTGCCGATAGAAAGCCCAGGCGAACTCGGCATTGTCGGCCGAGAGTTGCGTCACCTCCTCTGCGCTGACATCGGGAGAGGTGATCCGGGGCTTCGACGATTGGACCAGCTCCCCAGGCGCTCCATCGCCGGATGTCGAAGACTCACTACAAGAGCAGCCAATCAGGACGGAGATCGCAAGCACAAGAACGCGGCAAATTCGCATGGATGGTACGTGCCGCGTTCGGGACCCAACGTCAATTCGACGCTTCGCTGGATGCCGTGGCGAAGTCGGGTCAGAGTCGTGGAAATTGCCCAAGCAAGAAAAAGGAGGCGGCACTTTCGAGGGCATCAAGCTATTGCTCTGCGAGAATCCCCTGCCGCCGCTCGATGAAGCGATTGCAGCAGCCCGTGCGGAGCTGCCTCGAAGCAACTATTACACCGAGCCGTACTCCGCGCCGCTGCGCGAGCTGATCGCCGAGCGTGTGGGCGTACCCATCTCGTTCATCCACATCAATGCGGGCTCGGAGCTGATCCTTCGGCAGCTCTTCGACCGTTTCGGACGGCAGGCGCATCTACTGACGCCGACCTACGGCTTGTTCCCCGAGATTGCACAGCGATACACCGAGACGTACTTGCAACCGGGAGATGACTTCGCGTTCGACCTTCGCGACTTCGAGATTCCTGTCGGCACCACGATCGCAGTCATCGTGAATCCGAATAATCCGAACGGCGGCACCTTCGACATGAGCCCCCTACCGGCTCTTCTGAGGAAACATCCGGATACTTGGTTCCTGGTGGACGAAGCGTTCATTGGGCTCGCAGGCGAATCGGTGGCGCACTGGGTGCCGCAGCATTCGAACTTGATCGTCACACGCACATTGTCGAAGGCGCACAGCCTAGCTGGCTTTCGCGTGGGCTACGCGGTGCTTCCGGAGCGTCTTGCACATGAGCTCAACGACCACAACGATGCCTATCCACTGGCCAGGGTCAGTCAGGCCGCCGCAATCGCCACGCTCGAGCACGAAGCGAAGATCGCCGATCGCGCGTTGCAACTCAAATCTTGGGCCGAAGCGCTTGCGGAGGAGCTTAAAGGGCTAGGCGTTCGAACCTATCCAAGCGATACGTATTTCTTCCTCGCAGACTTCGCACCTCACGATGCCGCCGAGCTGGCCGAAGCCATGAAACAGCGCGGCGTGCTTCTGAAGCCTCTGAACGACCCGAGGCTCGGCAAGGGATTCATGCGCATCACCACCGCGCTCCCGGAAGACAACGAGCGCGTGCTGCAAATCATGCGGGAGCTCCTCTAGGACAAGGGCTCGTCAGCCTCCACACCGGTAGGCCACGGGTTCACGGATTCATTTCGTATTCGTCTTTGAGGGCGTAAACTTGCTGCCATACACGCTGATATCGCGCCTCGTCGTGAATCGGTTTGCGAATCATCTCGAGACAGCAAGCCATCTGCTTCTCGTTGCTCGAAGGCTTCGAGTAGAGGTTGAGGGCGTGGCGTGAAAAATCGCGAACCATGAAATCGAAGATCTGATCCACCAGATCGTCCGAGATGCCGTAGATCCTGGCGTTCTCGAGGATTAGCTGCCCGTACACGACCAACGCGAAGATCTCCCCTCCCGCCAATAGGAAATCGATGTCCTTGCGTTGGGCTTCGTCGGGGGGAGCCGACATGAGCATCTTCTTGAAAGCTTCGATCTGCTCACGAAATACGCGCAGATTCGGCGCGTTCCGGCTCGAGTACGCAATGCTGTAGTCGTGAAATCGAATCTTTCCGAGACCCTTCGTCGGTCCTTGGTCGAAGAGGAAATCGTCGTTGGCGGCCTGGTCCTGGCGCGTCACCTCGACGTAATCCGCTGGCGCGAAAAAGTAGTTTGCCATGAACTTCACGATGAGCGCGATGTTGACGTGGACAGTGCCTTCGAGCTTGGGGAGGGCGCGAATGTCCGCCGCGGCCTGCTCGAAGTACATGTCTTTTTCGAAACCCTTGGCTGCAATGACGTCCCACAAGAGGTTCATTACGTCTTCGCCCTGCGTCGTGACCTTCATCTTGACCATCGGGTTGTAGAGCAGATAGCGGCGATCTTCCGCTGAAGCGACGCGCATGTAATCAGCCGCTCGAAGCGCGAAGAGCTTCATCGCCACGAGACGCGCATATGCGTCTGTGAACATCTGCTTCACGTGCGGAAAATCGGTCACGTACATGCCATAGAGCCGTCGGTTGGCTGCATGATGGATCGCTTCGTAGAGCGCGTGCGTGCACATGCCGATCGATGCCCACCCTAGATTGTACTTGCCGATGTTGACTGTATTCAGCGCGCTATTCCACGCGTGGTCACCTCTGGCGATGATGTCGGCGTCGGTGATGGGATAGTCTTCGAGCTCGTACTGCGACACGTAGTTCTGGCTCGCGCACACGTTCTTCACCAGCCTGTAATTGTTGTGTTGTGAGTCCACGCCGAAAAATACGTACTCACCGGAGTCCGCGAGCTTGCCGAACGTGGAGACGATGGCGGCCTGGTTGCCGTTTCCGATGTAGTACTTGCCTCCGCGCGCCACGTAGCGTCCATCACCTTGCGGCGTGAGCGTCATCTCCGTGGAGTACACGTCTGCGCCATGTTCCTTTTCCGAGAGGCCGAAAGCGAAGATTCCGCCTTCTTCGAGCGCCTGGGCGGCTCGCTTCTTGATGGCTTCGTTGTGGCTCATCCAAATCGGCCCGAGCCCCAGGACGGTGACCTGCCACGTGTACCAGTACTGAAGACCGTAGAACCCGAGAATCTCCGCAAACTCGCAGACTCTCCACGTGTCCCATCGTGAATCGGCGGCGCCGTACCCGTGCGGCGTGCACATCGTCGCGAAGATCCGTTCCTTTTTCACGAAGTCGAGAAAATCTGAGTACCAAACCTTGGCGTGGTAGTCGTCCTTGATTCGCCCTTTGCCCTTCCGCTCGAAGAAATCGATGGTCTTGAGCATGACCTCGCGGGATCGTGGGTCGGGATAGGAACGGCGGTGCTGTTTGGGATTGAGAAGAAGCATGGCTCCGCGGGTGTATCACGGGCCGAGCTGAAACCCTACCGTCTTGTGGAATGCAGCCCTAAGACCGCTGTGCGCCGAAGCTGGCAATGAGGTCTTGGGAAATTCGCTCCGGCACGGGGTCGTAGTGACTGAGCTCCATCGTGTAACGCCCGCGACCCTTCGTCATGCTCTTGAGGGCAGGCTCGTAGTCCATCATGTCGGCTAGCGGAACCGAAGCTCTCACCAAGGCCGTGCCGCTGGCCGTCACATCGGTTCCGAAGACCTTGCCGCGGCGGCTCAACAGATCGCCGGTGATCGAGCCCACGGCGTCTGCGGGGGTGGTCACCTCGATGTTGACGATCGGCTCCAGAATCTGTGGGTTGGCTTTGAGAAACGCGTCTCTAAAAGCGAACTTGCCTGCGGTCCTGAAGGCGACCTCCTTGCTGTCGACTGGATGGGTCTTCCCATCGTAGATGGTGACGCGCACATCCTCGATCGGATACCCGGCCACCACGCCCCGTCGCATGATGTCGCGCACGCCTTTTTCGATCGCAGGCATGAAGCCCTTCGGGATCACTCCCCCGACGATCTCGTCGACGAACTCGAAACCGCCACCCCGGTCGAGAGGCTCGACGCGCAGAGAGACTTCGGCAAATTGACCGGCGCCACCGCTCTGCTTCTTGTGCCTGTAGTGGCCTTCTGCCCGGCTCATGATCGTTTCGTGATACGCAATCTTCGGAGGCTTCGTCTCGACCTCGACACCCTGGTTCCTGATGCGCTCGATGACCAAGCTCAAGTGCATCTCGCCGAGGCCTTGGATGACGAGCTCGTGCGTCTCGGACTCGAAGTGCGCCTCGAACGTAGGGTCCTCCTCGCGAATCCGGGCGAGTACCTCTGCGATCTTGTTCTCGTCGCCCCGGGTTTTCGGCACCACGGCCAGGGCGTGTAAGGGAGTAGGATACGGCAGCGTTTTGTGGTGGACGTAGTCGAGGGCGTGGTCATCGTGGAGGACGTCGCTCAAGTGCAAGTCTTCGACCTTGGCAATCGCGCCCATGTCGCCTGCAATGATTTCCTTCACCGGCGTGCGTTGCTTGCCCTGTATCTGAAAGAGGTGGCTCAACCGGATGGGTTTCTTGCCGTCCCCGATGAAGAGCTGATCGCCAACCTTCATGGTTCCTTGGTAGACGCGAAAGAAGCAGAGCTTGCCGAGGTAGGGGTCCGTCGCGACGTGAAAGACGTGAGCGAGAAGGGTCTTGCTCGGGTCGTCCGAATAGACGAATGGGGCTTCGTCCTTTCCTTCGCCCATGAAGAACGGGCGAGCATTGCCCTCCGGCGGGCTCGGGAAGTGCCGGACGATAGTATCGAGCAGCGCTTCGACTCCCGCACCGCTCAACGCGTCGGTGAAACACACGGGAACCACGTGCGCCTGATCCATGGCGCGCTCGAAGGGCTCGTGAAGGGCTTCGTAGTTCGGCTCTTCGCCCTCGAGGTAACGCTCCATCAGCGCATCGTCGATCTCGACGATCTGATCGAGCAGCTCCGTGTGGAAGCCCGGTACCGGGCCGAGATCGCTTTCGCCCTCCCCGTTCAGCAAGCAATCGATGACCCCGGTGCCCTTGCCCGTCGGCAAGTTGATCGGAAGGCACCTCCGTCCGAATGCTTCTTGGAGCTCACCCAGAAACGGGCCGAGTCGTGCGACTCCCTCGCCGATATGACTCACCACGACTGCGACGGGGAGGTCGAGACTCTGCGCGAGCTTCATCAAACGCCGACTCATGCTGTCGATCCCAGCCTCCGGATCCATGACCAGCACCATGGTCTCTGCAGCAGGAAGGCACGCAATCGCCTGTCCGATGAAGTCTGGCGCGCCGGGTAAATCGAGAATGTTGATGCGCTTCCCCTGATGCGTCGCATGCAGCAGCGTCGAGTAGACGGAGTAGTGGTGCGCCTGCTCTTCTTTTTCGAAATCGCTCGTCGAGGTACCAGCATCGACCGTGCCGCGACGACTGATCTCGCCCGCATGGAACAGGAGAGCTTCGGCCAGGGTGGTTTTGCCGCTCGAGCGAGAGCCGGCGAGAAGGACGTTGCGGAAGTCAGCGGTACCGAAGTCGGCCATCGCCCGGTATGAAGCAAATGTTGCGCAAAACCGCAAGCCTGAGACACGCTCGCCCTCCAAAACACGTCTGTTTCCAACCTCTTAGCTGCCACACCGCGAAAATCCGTCTGCCGAGTCGCAAGAGCAACGGCGGCCATCGGGTCGATCCGCTGTTACATCCGTCCGGCCGAGCGTAACAAGAGCACAACCTTTCTTGGGCGAGCGGATCTTGAAAGAGCGTACTTGGCGTCACGAGCTTGGAGAGCTGTTGTCCATCGGCGTGCCGATGGGGCTGACGCAGCTCGTCCAATTCTCGATCAGCACGATCGACGTTGTGATGATCGGGCAGCTCGGAGCCGACCCACTGGCAGGGGCGTCGCTGGGTCTGGTGATTTTCTACGCGGTGTTTCTGTTCGGATTCGGTCCGGCGATGGCGGTCTCGCCGATGGTCAGTCAGGCCCTCGGCGCCAACCCCGACGACGTCGATGATGTTCGGCACTCGGTGCGCATGGCGCTTTGGACGATCGGCCTCGGCGTGCCCGCGCTCTCGAGCGTCTTCTTCTTCAGTCAGGAGATCGCCCTAGCGCTCGGCCAACCATTCGTCGCCGCAGCCCTTGCCGAGCCGTATGTGTTGGCGCTCGCCCCCGGCCTTCCGTTCATGGTGGCGATCATGGCGCTGAGGAATTTCTTGGCAGCCGTCGGCCGCACGCGCGCGCCTCTCATGTTCATCATCCTCACGACCGCGCTCAACGCATTCCTCAACTGGCTGTTGATCTATGGAAACTGGGGCCTGCCGCGGCTCGAGCTCGTCGGTGCGGGGTTCGCATCTTCGCTGTCGAACCTGATCGGCTTTTCGGTCCTCGTTCTTTACATTCAGCTCGAGCCTGAAAGCCGGCGCTTTCACTTGTTCAAAGGCTTCTTCCAAGCCGTGCCGGCGCGACTTCACGAGGTGATGCAATTGAGCTGGCCGATGAGCCTGACCTCGGCTTTCGAAGCGATGCTCTTCAACGCCGCAGTCTTCTTGATGGGTCGCATCGGCGTCGATGAGATGGCCGCCTATCAGGTGGCGCTCAACGTGGCCGCGATGGCATTCATGATGCCCTTCGGTTTATCCATGGCGGGGGCAGTGCGCGTCGGACTGATGGCAGGCAAGGGCGATCGCGCAGGCGTTCGCAGGGCTTCGGCAGTGTCGATCTTGGCTTGCATCGGCGCGATCATGCTCGTCGCCATCCCGGTCATGATCGACCCGCGCGCCATCGCCGATCTCTATCTGGACGTGAAGGATCCCTCGAACAGTCGGGTGCTCGGCCTCGTGGCATCATTCCTACCAATCGCCGCCGCGTTCGCGCTATTCGACGCCACTCAGGTGGCGGCCAACCAAGCGCTGCGCGGCCTGAAGGACGTGCGTGTACCGATGGTCATCACCGCGGTCAGCTACTGGGCGATCGGCTTCCCGATCTCGGCCTGGCTCGGTCTCGGAACCCGCCTCGGCGCGATTGGTGTCTGGTGGGGGCTTTTGGCGAGCCTTGCCGCAGCCGCAGTGCTCCTCGGGGCGCGCCTCTCCTGGCTCACTCGTGGCTAGCGGATGCTCTGACTCGATGAACAACGCGGCATCGAAGACGCGCGAGGTTTTGCTGCCTCACTCGAGCGCGTCTTCCATGCGTCGCGTGTAGTCCCAGGAAGCGATCCACGTTGGGCGCAGGCGAACGACGAGCTCTTCGTCGGCGCGGCCGAGCAGAAACCGGCCGAGGCTCGAATCAGTCGAGCCGAGGTATCGATTGAGGAGACGCTCGAGCAGCTCGCCCGACCCCTTCACCTCCAGGCTGGCCATCGCTTGTCCTCGCACGCCACGGTAAGGCGGCTCGTCCGGCGCGATCTCGAAAGCACACCGGGGGTCCTCCTTCAAGCGCTTGGCGATCCGCGCGCCCTGGTGAACCGCTCCGAGAAGCTGGTCCTCCTCGGGCAAGAACCAAAGCGACAGGACCACAGGAAAGCCGGAATCGGTGTTGGCAGCAAGTCGCATGGGGATGCGCGCCTCGGCGAGGAACTCCCGTACCCGGGACTGCGACCACGGGCCGCTCCGGCGAATCGTTGACGAAGGCGCCGAGCTCATAGCCTCTCCCCGCTTCTATGCCGACATGTTGGCCGATGCAAACGCGCCTGTGGCTCATGCCAAAAAAGGCCGATGGTCTGTGTACACCCGCATGCCTATTGGACTAGCCTGGAACGCTGAGATGACCGATTCGAGTAGAGACGCTCCGAGGGCGAGGCTCATGAACGCCATGTTGGAGCGAGTCGACGTCAACGGCTTGCTCGACCAGGTCGAGCTGAACCAACTGCTCGACCGGGTCATCATCGATCGGCTTCTCGACCGCGTCGATGTGGATCGCTTGCTCGATCGCGTGGACGTCGACCGATTGCTCGATCGTGTGGACGTCGATCGCTTGTTGGCGCACGTCGATGTCGATGCGCTCGTTGGGCGCGTGGACGTCAATGCGCTGGTCCAGCGAGTCGACATCGAGGCGATCACGGCCCGGGCCAAAGTGGGCGAGATGGTCGCGCGGGGCACCACGGAATTCGCGGGCTCGACGTTGGACGTGGTTCGCCGCCAGGCGGTGGGGCTCGACACGTTGATCATTCGGTTCGTCGATCGTCTGCTAGGCCGCGACCCCGATGCGCAGCCCAAGGGGCCTCCCGGGCTCGTCCCAACGGTCTTGGAAGACGAGCCAGGGCCTCGCCCGCGCCGCGCCGTCATCAGCGGGTTCTACGCCGGTCCGGTGTCTCGGCTGCTCGCCTATCTGATCGACGCGTCCATTTCGTTCACGGGATTCGGGTTGATCGCCGGCGGCATCGTGAGTGCGATCAACACCGTCTTCGGCGTGGAGCTGGAGTGGGACTGGCAGGCAGGCATCGTGGGACTGCTGACGTTTTCCCTGTGGTTGTTTCTCTACTTCTGGCTGGGCGTGGCCATCGCGGGCAAGACGTTGGGGATGAGCATCGTGGGCATCAAAGTCGTCCACCAGGAGGGGCGCCCCATCAGCCCCGGTCACGCGGCCGTTCGGGTTCTGGTGCTGCCGATCAGCATCGCCACGATTGCCGGTCTCTTGGGCATCGTCTTCGATCGCGACCAGCGGACGTTGCACGACCTCGCCGCAAAGACGGCCGTCGTATATGACTGGGGCGACCGCCCAGCGGAGCTCCCCGCCCCGCTCAGCGCATGGCTGGCCGACCACGGAGTCGACGAGCGGCCACGGGTGCCTGGCCCTCGGGACCCGTCGGGCTAGCGCCACGCCGTGATGACGACGTTTCCCTTCTTGTGCCCAGCGTCGACGTACCGATGCGCTTCGACGATTTGCTCGAGCGGGAAGCGCCGATCGATGACCGGCTTGAATTCTCCGGCCTCGGCGAGCTGCGCGAGCAAGCGCAAGTCCTCCGGGCGCTCCGCCGCAGGCCCCGCGATGATCTTGTGGCGGCTCGTCAGCGCCGCCCATGGGATTTGAAGCATGCTTGGCAGACCTGCCAGGACCAGAAGAAGGCGGCCTCCCTCGTGGAGCGACTTCCTGCATCGCGAGTAGGGCGCCGTGCCCGCCGTGTCCATGATTACGTCGTACGTCCGACCGCTCCGCGTGAAGTCTTCCTTGGTGTAGTCGATCACGTGGTCGGCGCCGAGCCTTCGCACGAGCTCCACGTTGGCGGTGCTGCAGACCCCCGTCACCTCCGCGCCAAAATGCTTCGCCAGCTGTACGGCGGCCGTGCCGACCGCGCCGGAAGCCCCATTGATGAGCACTTTTTCGCCGCTTTGAAGGTTTCCCAAACGGAAAAAGTGCAATGCGGTGGTGCCGCCGAACGATAGCGCAGCCGCTTCCTCGAACGTCAGATTGGACGGTTTGCGCGTCACTGCCCCGTTCGCCGGCATGCACTTGTACTCCGCATGACAACCCATGCTGGCGCCGGCAAACGCAACCACCGGGTCCCCGACTCGGAATTGGCTCACGTCCTTGCCGACCGACTCCACTTCTCCGGCCAGCTCCGTTCCCAAAATCGGCTGCTTGGGCTTGCGTACTCCGAAGATCAAACGCGAGATGAGCTTGAAGCCGAGGGGGACATCGAGGCTGCGCACCCTCCAGTCCCCTGATGTGACCGTGGTCGCATGGGTCTTGATCAGGACTTCGTCGTCCTTTGGCGTGGGCTTTGGCACCTCCGCCAACCCCAAAACCTCGGGCGGCCCATATCGCTCGTACACAACTGCTCTCACGCCGCCGTCCTCCTCCGTTCCGTTTGACACACCGGCCTCGTGCACTCCAGGCGAGAGCGGCACGGCATCGCAGCTTCTTTGACTGCGTCCTTGGGAGGGCGCATGTAGGCGATGCTCGCTCCGGCCGAGACGATCTGATTCATGGCGCAGACCCGTTACGCGAACCCAGGCGCCTCCATGGCGACGCTCAACGTGATCACCGACCAAACCAAAGCGCTCGTCTTACTGATGGACGAGGTTCATGCGATGGACGCGACCGGTCTGGTGGCTTTGGAAAGCGCGCTCGACCAACTGGCCAAGCAAAGGTGTCTCGCCGTGCTGAGCAGCGTGCAGCCTCAGCCCCTCCGGCTTCTAAGGAAGTCGCAGATCGATCGGCGCCCTGGCGTCGTCCTGAGCGACACGATCGAGAACGCCATTGCACTCGCCGGCGCACATGCCGCGGGTCGACCCTCCATGCCACCCCCACTGGAGGAGGTGGCAGTGTGATGATGATGCCTACTGGTCGCTGCTGCGATGGCTTTACCGAGTGAGTCTCAGAGCTTCTCCCGGTAGGCCTTCAGCGCCTTTTCCATGCGCTGGAATACGTCGTCGATGATCTTGGCTTCCGGCAAGATGGTGACGCGGAAATAGTTCCGGTAATCCACGTTGAAGCTAGACCCCGGCGCCACGAGCACGTGTTGTGTTTCGAGCAGCTCCATGGCGAATTCCTGGTCGTCGAATCCGGGCAGCTTGTGGGTGTCGGCCCCGATGAATGCATACATCGAGCCACGAGGCGCGACGAGGCTCAGATACTCGCTCGCTTCGACGCCGCGGATCACGGCCTGGCGTGACTCATACAAGCGCCCACCCGGACGGATCAGCTTGTTCAAGCTCTGGTATCCGCCGAGGGCGGTCTGCACTCCCCACTGACCGGGGACGTTGCTGCAAAGGCGCAGAGATGCCAGCAGGTCGAGACCGTGCAGGTAGTCCTTGGCGAGCTCATTGGTGCCGCTGAACACGACCCAGCCCACGCGGAAGCCACATGCACGGTATACTTTCGACAATCCGCTGAACGTCCCGCACAAGGTGTTCTTCACCAGCGGCGCAATCGGAAAGAACTCGGCGTCGTCGTACACCATGCCGTCGTAGATCTCGTCGCTGAATAGGACGAGATTGTGCCGCTCTGCGAGGGCCACCATCGCTTCGAGCGTCTTTCGGCTGTAGACGGCGCCCGTTGGATTGTTGGGATTGATGATGACGATCGCGCGGGTGCGGTCGGTGATGAGGCGCTCGAGCGCCTCGAGGTCGGGCTCGAATCGATTCTGAGGAGGACACGGGTAGTGCACGGCCCGGCCCCCGTTGAGGGTGACCGACGCCGTCCAAAGCGGATAATCGGGGCTCGGGATCAGCACTTCGTCGCCCCGGTTGAGCAACGCACGCAGCGTCAAGTCGATCAGCTCGCTCACGCCGTTCCCGATGAAGACGTGCTCGGCCGTCACGTTCAAGATGTTGCGTTCCTGCTGCTGCATCACCACCGCTTCGCGCGCCGGAAAGATGCCCTTCTGGTGGCAGTAGGCCTCGCTGCTCGGAAGGTTCTCGATCATCGCCATCCGCATGGTCTCCGGGGTACGAAACCCGAAGAGCCCGGGGTTGCCGATGTTCAACGAGATGATCTCGTACCCTTGACGCTCCATCTCGTGGGCGCGTTGCGCAAGCTGTCCGCGGATCTCGTAACGAACCCCGCGCAGGCTGTCGCTGGTCTTGATTTCGGTGGTCATGGCCTCGGCTCGGTCAAGGGCGAACTCTTGATGGATAAGGCCGCCGTGTCGAGGGGAGGCCTGCCAGCCGGCCGTAGGCTCAGTGCTTCGAGCAGTCTCCGTCGAAATTGACGTTGTGCGTTGCATCGATCGCGACATCCGCGCTCACGTTCGGAATCGGCTCGGACCAGGCGTGATCCATGGCAACCGCCGGACCATCGCAAGTGCCGTCGCCGTCGACGTCTGCGAAGTAGTAGAGGGTGTAGCTTTCCCCCTCCACCAGAGCATCGGGCCGGGAAACGGTCAGCGGATTGGCGTCGATCGTTGCCTGCCAGGTGTCCTCTGCGGCTGACTGATCGGCGTCGTTCCACAAGGCGAAGTACATGGTCTGGCCGCCGTGCGCCCCCTGAAAGCTCGTGCCGGAAAAGCTGAGATCGAAGGTAGCGCCGTTCGCGCCGCCCGTACCCCCGGTACCCCCGGTACCTCCCGTGCCGGCAGTGCCGCCCGTCCCCGCGGTACCGCCCGTGCCCGCGGCGCCCCCGGTTCCACCCGTGCCCGCCGTTCCGCCCGTGCCGGCTCCTCCGTCGTCATCGTCACCGCATGCGGGAGCGAAGGTGCCCATAAGCAAAGATAGAGTCGCCGCAGCGATTCGGCCCACCCACTTGTGATTTCTCCGGTAAGTCATCGTCATGTCTCCTTTCGGCCGCGCGTCAGGCTGGAGCACGGCGCTACGATCACCCTACTGCACTAGGGGAAAACTATGAAGGGCCGACGTCGCCGCGCGCTTTTTTGTGAGATAGTGTGGGCATGGTGAACGCCCCGGGGAGCTTGCGGGACGACATGCGGAGCCAGCGCTCATTCCTCGATGCGCGCTCGCCCGCGTACGCCCGGCTTGCCGTGACGGCTAAGCGCGCCTACCTGTGGCGCACGCTCGCCGAGCGCCACCTGCAAACGAACGAGCCGGCGAGGGCTGTCGCCTGGTTGTGGCCTGCGCGAATCGCGACCGCGAGCAAACCGGCCCGTCCGCTCGAGCTGTTCGACGTCGGCTCTAGCGCCGGCCTCAATCTGATCGGCGATCAGCTGCCTCCGATGTGGGAACGCCAGGACGGCGAGCAGCTCGATGTGGCGCTCACCGTCCCGATGACGAGACGGATCGGCTTCGACCTTCGGCCGCTCGATGTGCTTCACGAAGAGGACGCGCGCTGGCTCAAGGCCTGCGTCTGGCCCGGGGAACGAGAACGGGAAGCGCGACTCGAGCTGGCGATCAGGGCGTTCCGGAGCTTGCAGTCCGCTCCGGATGCCCCCACGGTCCACCTCGCTCGAGCCGGCGAGGTGCCGTCTCTCCTTCCGCATGGCGACGACGGTCTTCTAGCTCTGGTCTGTCAGACGATCGTCCGCGACTATCTTCCGCAATCCGAGTGGGAGACCTACCGGACGGGGCTGCAAAGCTGGCTGCTGTCACGGCCGCCAGGCTCGGCCATGTGGGTGGAGCTCGAGGTCAACGAGCAAGCACGACAGGGCGGGCCGCCCGTTGCTCTGACTGTCCACGTGCGGGGCGCTCGGGGCCTCTGCTCGTTCGGTCTTGCCCAATGCGAGCCGCACCCACGGCGCCTCGACGTGGATGTTGCTGCGGTCTCGGCGCTCCGTGCCGCGCTCGACGCCTAGGTGCGAGACTACCAGGCTCAAATGCCCAGGTTTGCTAGGCTCTCCGACACGCTCTTGAGGATCTCGGCGAACCGCGGATGCGAGGTCTCGAAATCTTCGATAAGCGCCGAAACGCGCCGGCTCAGAGGTCCGCTTCGCTCCCGCTCGCGCTTCGTGTCGGCACGGTCGAGCGCCTCGTGTATCTCTCGGATGGCTTGCTCCAGCGCCACGCGGTCGTCAGGCTCGAGCTCTGTCTCCGATTCGAGCTCTCGGTGAAGCGCGCTGATCGCTTGCTTGAGCTGCCGACGAGGCATGTCCGCAATTCTGCCGTCATTCGCAGCGCAGGGGAAGAGAAAACGGCTTCGACGAGAAGCCATGCGTTCGCGAAGTTGTACTCCCCAGGGCCTAAGGCGAACGGAAGCTGAGCATGGTCGAGCGGCTCTGCGCGCTACTCTGGAACGCAAGCGCAATTGTCGCGTCCTTGGCGAACCAAAAGTGCATCTTCATGGCGCCCAGGGTTTTGACCGAATCCGGGCCGCCCAGCTTGCTCTTGATCTGACCGAGCACGGCTTTTTGGATTCCTTTCTTGTGCACGGTCACATCAGTGACCTTGTCTCCGGCAAACCGCACGATGGTCGTGTCCGGATCCTTCGAGCAGGTATGACGGTCGCCATCCACCTCGAGCTTGGCACCCGGCCCCGTGCACTTGCGGTCGAACGACTCCGGAGTTGCGTTCTTGTAAAGCTGCTCCGCGACGTCGACCATCGTGGGCCCCGCCGCCTGAGACCCCGAGCTCGACGCTGCGGCTGTGAACACCAAAGCACCCACGACGAAAAGCATTCCGTTCTTCATTGGTCCCCTCCCCCTCGATCAGCATAGCCGCCGAGGGGATTTGCCCCCAAATCAACTGCGCGCCGCCTCATCAGAGCCGAAGTCGCCGTGCGGCCTGCGCGTCTGCCGGCAATTCGCTGCTAGGGTGTCCACGTGGAATTCGGATCGAGCTACGGTTCACTCGACGACGAGAGCTTCATCGCGTGCGTCAGACCCTAGAGGTTGGCATGTCCGGCCGATTCGCTTTGCAACCAGCCGAACGCAGCGGCGCTGACGTGGTCGCAGGCAGCGACCAACGCGGGCACGAAATTGGTTTCCCTCTTCGCGCAAGCGTAGTGATCGCCGTCGACTTCGAATTGCTTCGCACCGGGGACTGCAGCCGCGAGCGCGTATTGACGGCGGGTAGGTACAATCTTGTCCCGCGTCATGACGACGACGGCCGTGGGGACTGCAATCGTCGAAACCCAGTCACGCGATGAGAAACGGATGACGGCACGAGTTGCTTGCGCGAGCGCGGCGGGATCGGAGCCTGACATTTCTTGGCGCACGTAGTCTCTGACCTTCGGCGACGGGATATCCCGGACCATGCCTTCGATGATTTGGTCGAGCACGAGCTTGGGCGCCATGCGGGCACCGAGGACAGCGCCCGGCAAGATCGCTCGCATGAGGACCGGGTATTGCTGCGGGGTGAAATGCTTTGCCGTCGCACAAAGCACCAGTCCGAGCACGCGCTCGGGGTGCCGGCTCCAACAGAGCTTTGCGATGGGCCCGCCCATGGAATATCCGACGGCGATGAACTGGCGGATGCCCAACGCATCGGCGACCGCGACGGCGTCATCCGCACAATCCTGCAACCGAAAACGACGCGTCCGGATCCCTTGGCCGTGGCCGCGGTGGTCGACCGCCACGACACGGTAGCGATCGGCGAGATCGGAAAAAGCGGCAAACCAATTCAGCGGCCCCGTGGCGCCCAAGCCATGGAGCAACATCAGCGTAGGGGCTCCCTCGGGACCCTTGTGCTCGACCACGCGGATGCGGCCGCGACCTTTCAAGCTCAAGAACAGGGTCTCACCCTGCTGCTCATCTCTTGTCACCGCGCCCAAGCGTGTGGGCAGCGCGTGCCCAGCGCAAGTCGCGACTCGACCCGCTAGGACAAGTGGAGGATGCCGCGTCCTGCTTCACCTACGGCGATCTCGGCCGCGATTGTCGTCTCGGCCGCGATCATCATCCCGGCCGCGATCGTCGTCTCGGCCGCGATCATCATCCCGGCCACGATCGTCGTCTCGACCTCGATCGTCATCCCGGCCCCGATCGTCATCTCGACCTCGATCATCGAGCTCCTGCTTCTCCGGAGGGATGACCAGAGCCACAGGGCGAGCTTGACCGTCTCGACCCGTCTCGGCCGAGGCCGTGCTCAGCCCTAGCAACACAAAGGCAACCAAGAGACCGAAATGCGAGACTTTCATGCGCATGTCCTCCTTCGCGCCCAACGAATAGTCCAACGCCAACAAAGAACAAGGAGATTCATGTGCCGCTCGAGCCGCTTCCTTGAAGCCTCGCTTCCCAAAGTGACGAGAGCGTGTTGTTCCCCAATTGGGACAGTGAATACCCCGGTGCTGGGTCTTATGCAGTAGGGGCCTTCAACGGTACCATCTTCTCATAGTGGCCTGACCCAGGAAGGGAGGGAGCCATGGAAAAGAATGCGATGCTCTGGATGCTGGCATCGGCGCTTCCCATCGCGTTTGCGTGTGGCAGCGACGATTCCGGCGGTGGCCCGAATGCTGCGCTGGGACAACAGATGTCCGAGCTGAGCGAGCTGGGAGACAGCTTCGTCGGGCAGAACCAAGCGACCTACGATGGACTCGAGGAAGCAGCCGGGTCCATCGGGACCGCGTTTCAGAATCTAGCGCCGGCCGTGCTGCCCGCGCGGAAGCAGGCGGCGGGATGCCTGCCCGCCGAGCTGGCCGGCGCGACCTTCGAGTTCGATGCTCTCACGAGCACGTTTGTTCCGAGCGATCCGCGCGGGCCTTCCGAAGCGGTCCAGTTCCGTCTCTTCAGCGACGCGCAGACCGAGGTCGGGTACGTGAACGTGAGTTGCTCCGGGGTGCTTCCCGGTCCCGTCAACGTGAGCCTCAGCCTGAACACGAGTGACGACGTCGAGGTTCTCGACCTCCTCGCATCGAACGCGAGCGTGATTCCACCCTCGTCCTTTTCGGCCGCACTCTCCGGAACGCTTCGCACCGCGGACGGCCAAGACGAGCTACCCTTTGGGCAAGGCTTCAGCAACACCCTCTACTTTGACGAGCTTGGAAGGTCGGCTTACATCGACTTCCGGATCGGTGAGACGGTGACCGCTACAGTGAGCCAGACCGTTTCTTCGGACCCCTCGTTTGCTTCGGAGCAGATCATGATCTCGGTGGAAGACGTGTACGACTTCAATCCCGAGTTCATCTGTCCTGCAGCGTTTTCCTATCGGGCGTCCATGCAGGGAACACCGGGCAACGTCACGGGCGGCGGCGTTTTCTGTGCGAGGCCTCCGCTAGCGAACGGCTATAACTATTTCGTCAACTGCGATGACGGCTCGATCGACGACATGGTCGTCAGCCCCGCGACGACAGCCTGCATGGCCAACATCTTCGAGGGTGACCCCACGCAGGTTTCGGGCTCGGTTCTGCAGGACATTCAAGAAGGAACCGACGCGCTGCTCGGCATGTTCAATGCGATCATCTCGGTCGCTGAAGCGGGAGCCGCCGTGGGCTTCGAGCTAGCCGCCGCCCAACAACAATGACCATGCGCGGGTAAACAATTACGTATGAGGGAACTCGCCATGACACCAACACGGAGCGATTTTCCATTGACCAAACCGCCATGATGCGTGTCTTCTACGCCCTGGAGGCCCGCCATGAAACCCATCGCACTGTCGTGCTGTCTGGTTGCCATGTTGACGATTCTCGGCTGCGAAACCGAAAGTGGAGCGGACGACGATGGCGGCAACCCCTGCGACGAGTGCGTCGGCACTCCCCTCGGTCCGGACAACACCAATCCTGCCGTCTCATGTACGGCAACGGGCGAGCCCAACGAGTGCACCTGCTTGGACGAAATGGGCGAGAGCTACTCGGCGTTTCTTTCGCCGGGAGGCTGCATCTAGATCTGGTGCTCAAGCCCCTCTGCGAAGCGCCGTGGCCAGCGCGATGATGAGCGTCGCGATGACGAAGTACGCTGGCTGGAGCCAAGAGACGTAGCCGATGATCGCGACCTGAGCTGCGCGCGGGGCACTAGGTCTCGTCTTTCATCAGGTAGAGCGCGATTGCCGCGATGAGGCAGGCGGCGGCGACCACGTCGCCAATCACGATCTTTCGAATCGCGGGTCCGTATCGTCCGACCGCGAAAGCGAGATAGAAGAAAGAGAGCAGGCTCAACGTGGCGCCCGCGAAAGCGATGGGTTGGAGCGCGGGCACGAACGCGGAGTATACGAAAAAGGCGCCGACGATTCCGAAGAGGACTGCCCGGTGCCGCATGAGGATCTCTAGGTCGGGATTGCCGACGTCGATGCCGTATAGGGCGGAGAGCTGTCTGGAGCCCAAGAACCCGGAGACCGGGACGAGGTGGATGACCGCCACGACGAGGAGCAACCCGGTGATCGCATGCTCGAGCACTGCTCGATTCTGCTCGACTCACGCGGTGCAGTCCATGACTTCCTACGTCAGGGGCTCAGGTCGCGTGCGGACCCTCGCCCACATCTCTCTCGCGGGGCTGCGTGTGCTCGACGACGATTCGGTGCACGGTTTCCCGGAGCTCGCTTCGCGCCTCTCGAGGAACGTCCCGGTACTTTTTTCGAATGGTCGAAAACGTCTTGGTGAAGCGCTTCCGTGTGTCCACGTCGACCTGGTCCAGAATCTTCGGGCCCGTTGCGGTCGGCGGCGGCAGCTCCTGCCTGGCGTGCGCCCATGCCCGTACGCGATCGAAGTGGCTGAGCGCCCGCGCCAGCAGCACGAAAGGGAAGTTGAGAGAAGGGTGCGGCCCGACCCGAATTCGATAGCCGTGCTCGGAGGGTTTCATCATCGATTTGGCTTGCTCCGCGATCTGCGAAGCGCGCGCGTATCTCCGGGTGAGCTCATAGACCCCGACGCCGAGCCCGCTCAGGCCGCCGATCAGGGTTCCGGTGAGCGCCGAGGCGAAGCCGACCGCCGCATCGATTGCACCGCCCGCGGCAGCGCCGGTCACGACGGTCAACGTGAGGAGCGCCCTTGGCGAGAGACCCATGACGTCCCAGGTCTCCTTGGCAAAGAGATCGTCTCGCGACTCGAGCTCGATGTCGGCTTCCGGAGACCAGCCGTCTAGACGGTGCAAGTACACCGTGGCGATCTTCTGGTGCGCCCTTCTTTCGATCGAGCGGAGCTCGTCGTGGAACTGTCTTTCCAAACGCGGCTTCTCGTGCGGCAGCGCGCGCTCGTCCGGGAGCCCAGCCGTCAAATGCAAGGTGAGCGCGTCGACCAGCATGTCGGCTATGATGTTGGCGACTTGATAATGTCGGCGTGCTTCCTGCGCTCGAAGCGCAACGACCGCCTCCCGAATGGGTCCCTCCCACGACGGGTGGAGCGTCGCGAAGGCTTCGAGCAACCGCCGGCGCTTGTCCCAGGTCACGGCATGCGCATCGAACAGCATCACCAGCTTGAAATACTGGTTGAGCGCGCGTTGCCAGCTCTCGATGTAGGCTTCGGATCCGCTGCGATTGATCAGCGCCATCGCGGGCTCGCCCGTATACCGCAGAATCTCCATTTCGGTTTCGTAGTTCTTCCTGTAGGGCTCGTCGCCGTTGACCACGTAGAGAATCGCCGCGCCCTCGAGAATCGGTCGAAGCAGGCGACGCTCCTCGACGAACTCGTCGGTCCCTTCGAAGGCGTCGACGAATTCCCGCACCCGTTGGGCTCTGTCGGCGGCCGTCGCCTCTCGCTGCTTGATCCAGTGAAGCGCGCGCGGTGCGTCTTCGAATCCAGGCGTATCGATGACCGAGAACAACACTCGCTCATCCACCTCCACATCGTAACGGACGCATTCGGTGGTGGTTCCAGGCCATGGGGAGATCTTGACCGCGTCATTCTCGATGAAGCTTGCGATTACGCTGGACTTCCCTTTGTTGACTCGTCCCACGACTGCAAAACGGGGCACCTCGATGCTTGCCTTGCTCATGCTTCCCCCATCGCAATGTAGGGGTCTGCAAGCTCTGCCAGATAGCCGGCCCACACGGCATGCTGCTGCGCGTCGCCTCCTTCGGTGAGAAGCACGTAGATCTTCCTCTGCCGGTGACTGCGCTGCCGAACGTACCGCACGAAGCGCTCGAAACCGCGGTCCGGTGCGTTCCAGGGCTCGACCACCACCAGCATGGGCTGCTGCTGGCTCGCCTCTAGCCTGGCCAGCAGCGCTTGCTCTTCAACATGATCTCGGCCTCCGGCGTCGGCGATCGGCGCCTCCACCGCGGCTCCGAGGCGTTGTCGCACTCGCTCGACGAACCGGTCAGGGTCGATCTCCGCGTCTCTCCAGCGCACCACGATCGCCTCTTGGTCGTTGCCGAGCGGAGCGGGCTGAGGCAAGGGCGCACGGCCGCGTCCGAGCGGCGCCACGCTACCCGGATCCTCGCCGTGTACGTTGTGCACCCAAGGGGTGGTCAGCCTTGCGATGACCTCGGCTTCCTCCGGCGTATCCAAGGGAAGCCGGCGAAGCGAGCGCATCGCGCCCCAGCTGGCCCACATGACGAGCAAGAGCCGTGGCAATAGCCCATACACCAAGAGACACATCAGCAAGAACGGCCACCAACCGCCTGCAACCGCAGCATCCCGGACACGCATCCCGGGCGGCGCACGGACATACGCGGCATCGAACCGGAAATACTGCGTCGCATCGATGAGCTCAAGCGAGGGGACGGCCTCGGGCAACCATCCGCGCCACGGCAGGGCCAGCGCCGCGCAAAACCGTTCAAGGCTTTGCGCTTCTACCCGTAGAGTCGTGCTCCAGGCAAACGCCAGGTCGGTGAACGAAACGGCGGCCATGAACGTCACGATGGCGCCGATGTTGAATGCAAGGGCTCCGAGCTGCATCGTTCGGAACCAGATCCATCGCTCGACGCCACCGTAAAGCGACCGCCGAGCCCAAAAACGGCCGGCATGGTCGGGTCCGACCAAACGCGCGATCAATCGTCGCAGCACCGCGACGATCGGGAACTGCTGTAGAAATCCCGGCGAGAAGCGCGACCACAGGAAAGCGGCAACAGTGACCAGAAGATTGATGAGCTGCAGCACGACGAATACGCCGAGCACGACCAGCACGTTGATCGGATGGTCACCGGTGAATTGCAGCACGGCGAGGGCCACGCCGACTCCGATGAGCGCGAACGAGAGGAACACCAACAGGTTCGCCAGGCCATGCGCGCGTGCGACCTTTTCGCCTGCGGTGGGCGCGCCTTCGTCCCGTCTGAGCGCGGCGACCCAATGAGCCACCATCTGCTGAGGCGTCTTTGGTTGCGCTCGCCAACGCAAGGCAATTTGGCGATCGCGCTCGAGAAGCTCCTGGTAGGGCCGGGCCCGATCGGACGCCAGCTGCAGCTCGAAATCGATCAGCTCGGCGAGGCCGAAGCGGCCCTGCTCTGCATCTCGCTCAGATATGGTCACACGACGGAGTAGTACTACGTGAGCTCCCGCCGACGCAATTCGACCAAGCCCTGCGGACACGGGCGCCCGGCCCCATACTGAAGCCGTGGCGAACCAGCCGAGGCGATTGATGGTGTTGTTCGGGAACCAGTTGTTCTCGAACGACGCCATCGCCGAGGCCGAGCCCGATGTCATTTTCATGGCGGAGTCGGAGCGCATGTGTCGTCGCTACGCAGCTCACCGGCACAAGCTGGTGCTGATCCTCAGCGCGATGCGCTCCAAGGCCGACGCGCTTCGTGAAGCGGGGTTCGATGTCGTCTATCGCCGGCTCGACGATTCGGCGGGCTCTTGGTCTTCGATGCTTGCCACGCATCTCACGACGCAGCCGTACGCCGCGCTCGTTCATTTCGAGACCGAGTCCCGGCCGATGGACCAGCGACTGGACGCCCTCTGTCGGGACCACGGCATCGAGAGGACGACCCTAGGAACCCCGATGTTCGTTACGAGCCGCGCCGATTTCGAGGACTATCGCGCCACGCACAAGCGCCTCTTCATGGCGGATTTCTACCGGTGGCAGCGCAGGCGCATGGGCGTGCTCCTCGACGAGCAGGCCGGACCGGTAGGCGGCCAGTGGAGCTTCGACGAGCAAAACCGGAAGAAGCTTCCGAAAGGGCTCGTCCCCCCTTTAGTTCCGCGCCCGGCATGGACGGCACACACCGAAGCCGTGGTCGAGCTCGTCGACCAACGCTTTCCCGATCATCCCGGAAAGGCGGCCGAATTCTGGCTTCCGACCACCGAGGCGCAGGCGGAGGCCGCGCTCGATGCATTTCTCGACGAGCGTCTGGTCTCGTTCGGGGACTACGAAGACGCGCTGAGCAGCCGGTATGCGACCGTATTTCACTCGGTGCTGAGTGCGCCGATCAACATCGGGCTGCTCACACCCGATCGCGTGCTCGAACGCACGCTCGAGCACGCAGCTCACCATGAAATCCCGCTGAGCTCGCTCGAAGGCTTCGTGCGTCAAATCATCGGGTGGCGCGAGTTCATCCGAGGCGTCTGGAATGTGCTCCCGCCTACGCATTGGGCGCAGAACTTCTGGGGCTATCGGCGCGAGCTCACCAAGCACTGGTACGAGGGCACGACGGAGATCCCGCCGCTCGACGACGCGATCCGACGGGCACGCGCAACCGGGTACAACCATCACATCGAACGGCTGATGGTCATCGGCAATCTGATGCTGCTCTGCCGCGTGCGCCCTGACGCAGCCTACCGCTGGTTCATGGAGATGTACGTCGACTCCGCGGATTGGGTCATGGCGCCCAACGTCTACGGAATGGCGCTCTTCAGCGAAGGCGGCGCGTTCACGACCAAACCCTACATTTGCGGCTCCAACTATCTGCGGAAGATGAGCGACTACGGCAAAGGCCCCTGGTGCGACACAGTCGACGGGCTCTATTGGTCCTTCGTCGATGCGCATCGCACATTCTTCGAGGCCAACCCGCGAACGAAGATGATGTTGCGCACGCTCGATCGCCTCGACGCGAGGCGCAGGCGGCGGATCTTCGAGCTTGCTGACCGTTTCGTCGAGCGTGTCACCAAATAGGGGCGGCTTCCTTCACGGTGTATCTTCCGGCCACACTACGAGCACCCCAAGGAGGTGTGCCGTGGCGCGATACATCGTATGTGAGGAGACCGAGCTTCCGGTCGGTGAGATGAAGCTCTTCAAAGCGGGGAATACGAAGGTCCTCGTTTATCATCTCGAAGATGGCTTTTACGCGACGCAGCCGAGCTGCACGCACGTCCTGGCGCCCCTCTCCCGCGGAAAGATCATCGATGGACACTTCATTCGCTGCCCCTTCCACCACGCGGAATTCGACATTCGAACCGGTGAGGTGCACCAGTGGGCCAACTTCCCTCCCGGCATTCAGTTGCTGAACGTCGTCCGGAGCGAGAAGGCGCTCAAGACCCATCCAACGATGCTGGAGGACGGAAAGGTATCCGTCGAAGTCTGAGGCCACACCTCCCGGCCTTGGCGAAGTCAACGCCCACGGACTACGTGGTACGCTCGACTGGTCGTAGAGTCGCCGTGATCGCGGGTGGCCCGCAAGGAGGTGTCATGCAGATCGGAGTCCATCTCGCCAATCTCAGCTGGCCGGGCGGGCCGACCCGGATCGCCCCGACGCTCGCCGCCATTGCGCGGAGTGCGGAGCAGGTCGGGTGCGAGCACGTGTCGGTGATGGACCACTGGTTCCAAATGGACCAGATGTTTCCGGTCGACAACGACATGCTGGAGGCCTACACGATGCTGGGTTTCTTGGCGGCTCATACCGAGCGCGTGCAACTGCACGTGCTGGTGACCGGCGTGACCTATCGCCATCCTGGCTTGCTTGCGAAGATCGTCGCTACCCTCGACGTGCTGTCGGGCGGGCGCGCAGGGCTCGGCATCGGCGCCGCGTGGTACGAGCGTGAGCACGCCGGTCTTGGTGTTCCGTTTCCCTCGGTAGGCGAGCGGCTGGAACGGCTCGAGGAAACCCTGGAGATCTGCCTACAGATGTGGAGCGACGACAACGGACCGTACGAGGGACGCTACTATCACCTTGCGGAGACACTCTGTGTTCCGCAGCCGCCTACCCGACCGCGCCCGCCCATTTTGATTGGAGGCGGTGGCGAAAAGAAGCTGCTCCGACTGGTGGCTCGCTATGCCGACGCATCGAACCTCATCGCGACCGATTTTGACCAGGTGGCCCACAAGCTCGAGGTTCTCCGCAGACACTGTGACGACCTCGGCCGCAATCCCGACGAGATCGCCAAAACCATTCTCTACGTCGGTGACGCCCTGGCGAAACGCGACTCCGATCAATTTCTTCGCGAAATGTCGAGGTATGCGACGCTGGGCATCTCGACCGTCATCGTGATGCCGCTTGACGACGACCCGATCGCCTTCGTCGAGCGGCTGGGCACCGAGGTGATCCCGGCATTGAGCGCGCTCTGAGCGAGCGCCCCGCCCGACCTGGCTTCACGGCCGGTTTCGGCCGAGCCTATCGTGACTGCTGACCCAGTCGCCCGCGAGCACTGCGCCGGACAAGGAGGTTTCGCCGGCGAGTACGGTCGCAGCGATGATCTCGGCGAGCTTGTTGGCTTTCCCGAGCCCGTAGCAATCGAGCATCTCGAGCATCTCGCGTTGTGTTCCGAGGCCGGTGCCGCCCCCATAAGTCGCGCAGATCAAAGAGGGCAAGGTGATCGACCAGTAGTAGTCGCCATTTTCCTCGAGCTGCGTGTAGACGATTGCGGCGTGTGACTCCGCGACATTGGCCACATCCTGGCCGGTCGCGACGAAGAGCGCGGTGATGCCGTTGGCGGCGTGGGCGCCGTTGTTGACCGATCCGGCGAGCAAAGCGCCGGCATTGGAGGCTTGGCGCCCTCGAAACATCGTCCGGGTGTCCACCCCCATCATTTCGCCGATGATCTTCCGTGGAATGGTGGCTTCCGCGATCACACGTCGGCCGCGGGTGTGCAGCGTATTGAGCTGAGAGTGCTTCTTGTCGGTATCGATCCCGCCCGAGAGCATGTAGCGAGCGCCGCCCGGATACTCGCGCTTGATCCACTCGCAAGCAGCGAATGTGGCCCTGCCGACCATATTCTGACCGGCGGCGTCGCCGGTGGTGTAGTTGAAGCGGAGATAGCGCATCGGTCCGACCGCGTACTGCTCGATGTGCGAAAGCTTGGCGACGCGGCTGGTCGACTCGGCCGCAGCGCGAATCTGACGGAGGTGCGCGTCGACCCAGTCTCCGAAATCGCGGGCGCCGCGTGCATCGTCGAAGGTGAATACCGTCCCGAAGCCGGACAGCACGGAGCTGAAGGTGCGCGGCCGTGGCTACTTAGCGGCCGAAGGAACCGCAGTGCCTCCTCGGGCCTCGGCGCGCTGGTAGGCGGGGCGACTCGTCACGCGCTCGCGCCACGCCGACATGTTGGGGCGCTCGCCTTTCGTTCGGGATAGCGCGGCTTCCACGGGATAGAACATCTGAATATCGGCGATCGAGAAGGTGTTGCCTGCGAAGTAGGGACGCTCCGCGAGCGTCTTGTCGACGAACCCGAGGTGTAGGTCGAGCGCAGAGGTCGTGTAACCCGCGTCCACCTTGTCGGCGATGCCGCGCGCGATGGGTTTGATGAAAAACGGCATGGGCGCCGCTCGCAGCCTCGCGAGGATGAGCCCGACCAAGAGTGGGGGCATCACCGAGCCTTCCGCGTAGTGCAGAAAGAACGTGCACTCGAGCTTCTCCGTCGGATCCGTCGGCCTCAACTTTCCCTCACGGTCAGCAAAGTATTCCAGCACGGCTCCCGACTCGGCGAGGATTCGCCCGTCGACTTCCACCATCGGAAACCGTCCGAGCGGATGCACGCGAGCGGCCTCCGCCGGGGCACGAAAGCTCTTGTCGCGCTCCCAGGGCACGATGCTGTACTCCAAGCCGAGCTCCTCGAGGAGCCACAAGACGCGCAAAGAGCGAGAGTAGTTGAGGTGGTGGACCTTGATGCTCATGGCGGGACGATATCACGCCGCGGCCTCAGTGACTCACTCACCACACCACGGAGCGCGGCGATCTCGAGCACGGAGCGAATCTTCAACGGCGAGCGCCAGAGACCGCCATGGTTCGCGCCGCTCATGAACAGCTCCAGGGGATTGGATAGCGGTACCTCGGGATTTGCCACCGAGCTGTTCGAGCACAAGTCATAGACCAGCAACGTACCCATGAGCGCATTGGTAGTCTCTGGCGCGAAGATCTCCACTCCATAGTGTCGCGCGCCGGCGTAGGCAGCCGCGAATGCACGATTGCTGGTCACCGACTTGGTCATGCTCGGCGGAGCAACGTTCGCCGAAGTCCGTTGACCCGACTTGCGCACCATGAGCGCCCTCCACCGTTGGATGCGCTTTGGCTTGCAGAACTGAAAAGCGCTCAGCCATGCCCGCCCAGCTCCCGAAAAGGCGCTCAGCCGCGGTCGAGTCCCTCGAGTGGAATGATCTTCGCGTAATTCTCGCCATTTGTAGGTCGGGGAGTCTGGCGCGTGCAGCCCGCCTGCTGGGAAAGGACCACAGCACCCTGTTCCGCAAGCTCAACCGCATCGAGGACCGAGCCGGCGTCCGATTCTTCGAGCCGCTGCCCTCTGGCTACACCATGACCGACGCCGGCGAGTTGGCCCTCCGCTTCGGAGAACGAATCGAGAGCGAGTTCCATGCTCTCAGTCGCGAGATCGACGGACGCGACGCCCGGCTACAAGGCAACGTGCGCATCACCGCTCCTGACGGCATCTGCTCGGTCCACCTTCCCCCCGTCACACCGCGCGAGTTCGAGCGCTGAGCTATGACCGTAACCTCAGGGGCAAAGAAAATCTCGGGAGGCCTATTCTTGTGGGGCACGCCGACCCGGCTGACCCCACGTCTCTTTACCATCTTTTACGTTTGCAGCCCTGGGGGCCACTCGCATGAACCGTCTATTCGTGCTCTGCTTCCGGGATGGCTTGGACCAAGAACAGCATCATCGTCAACCTGCCACCCAGTCGAGTCTTCGCATACGTGAACGACCCGAACAATCTGCCTGATTGGATGCCCGGAATGATCGAGGTCCGGAATCTCAGCGGATTCGGTGAGGGACAGCAGTACGATTGGACCTACAAGATGTTGGGATTTCGCTTCCGCGGGCAGAGCGTCGTGGTCGAATACGAGCCCGGGACGCGGGCTGTGCATCAGAGCATCGGAATGATTAGCAGCGATTGGACCATCACCGTGGAGCCCCACGAAGAGGGGACCAAGCTCACCACGGAAGCCGAATACTCCATTCCGGTTGTGGTCTTGGGAAAGCTCGCGGAGAACATTGCAGCGCGTTGGAACGACCGCGACATGCAAGCCGCGCTCCTCAACGTCAAAGAGATGATGGAGAACAGACACGATCCCACCGGCCTTGGATCCGATGAGCATACGAGAGACCGACGCGGAGTTTGAGAGCGGTAGCGATGTCTGCCGCGCCTGGTTTTTCGGGCCGCAGAAGCCCGATGCGCCTCGTCCTTGTATCATCATGGCCCATGGGCTTGGGCTCACGCGCCGGAGCGGTCTGCGCTCGTTTGCCGAAAGATTCGCGCAGGACTGCAAATGCCGACGGAGCTGCAACTCGACTACGGCACAGAGCTTGCCCAACAGCGCATCGCGGAGCGCGTCAAAGCGCGGGAGCACTACGCGTGGCAGGAATCGAAGCGCACGGGCATCGCGTTTGCGGGCGCGCGTCGGGTGCTTCGCCAGTCGCACACCAAGCGCGCCCGAAGCTACGAGGCCTTTGGAAGCCTCAACCCGCAGTTTGCGACCGCAGGGAACCGCGGGACTGCGGCAGAAGCCGTCCGACGCCTTAGAGCTTTCAACGCGCAGTACGACAAGGCACTTGCGGCGTGGACGGCGGGAAAGCGCACCGCGTGCTTTCCGATCGGGACCTGGTGGATGCGGGTGTGTCATGGGGCACGGTGTGGACCAGCGCCGTAGTGCACCCTGACATCTGAAGCCAGCTGACCGGCGACGCGCTGGAGCGGACGCTGAACGTCGAGGTGCGTGCACGCTAGCGGGCCCAGAGCGCCCTACAGCGACTGCAAGATCAAGAATGCGCCTTCAGCCGCCTTGGCGCGGTCACCGCAATCGGCTGACGACCCCTCGCCAGCTCGAGCTTCCGCCTCAGCAACCCCATTTCACTTCGCTACCTGATGCCAACCTCGGTCAGATCTTCGATCGATCGATCTTCTTCATTTTTCTACCAGAGCTCCCGACGCCCGCTCCCGGCCTCGATTTGGGGCGGTCGACGGTACGTACCCGTGACCTTGACCACCAGGGTGTGCGCCTTGCAGGCGCCCGGCTTGTCTCCTTCGAGGTAGTATACGGGACAGCGCCCGTTCTCGACGATCCGCATCCCGAGCTCGCGCGCCTTTTTCAGCGCGTCGGCATGCCCAGTTTGAAAAGAAAACCAGACGCGCCGGCAGCCTGCTTCGTGGGCCAGCTCGACCGCGCGTACTGCGGTGTGAGGATGCACCCAGATCACCGCCAGGTCGTCACGATCGGCTGGTAGCTCGGCCACCGAATGATAAACTTTGCCGCCCTGAGTCGGACCGCGCGAAGAAGGCAAGCCGCCCATGTCGAGACAGTAGAACTTCTTTCCGACGGTCGTGTACGCGTGATAGGACGTCGCGGGAAAGCGTTCCTCGGACGAGTTGCCGATCAAGACAAAGCCCTCCGCGTGGTTGATGATCTCGGCGAGCGGGTGCATAGCCCTCCTTCGTTCTTGGATGGGCTTGGACTCAAGCAAGGTGATCGGACAAGGTCAAGCGGTCTCGAGCTGCAATGACGCTGGCCTCCATGCAATTTGGCCGCGAACCGGCCCCGACGACCGTCGTGTCGTGGCTCGTTCCTACGGACAGCCGTATCGGCTCTCGAAGTCCTGCTTCGACATGTACTCGCCGCGCGGATAATGGTCGCCCATCACCTCAGCCTCGTCCCCGCGCTCCATGACGTTGTTGACGGAGCTCGGGAAGCTATCCTGCGGGCGCGTCTGGCGCAGGACGAGCCGCGCCAGGTGGAGGTCCCCAAAACCGTCGCCCCCCGGCGGGAACTCGACCCAGGCTACGCCGCAGTTGTAGTTGGCGTTGGCGGGCCGCTGGTGAGGCCGGCTGACGACGACCGTGTAGAACCCGTCCTCGTCAACTGGGATCTCCTCGTCGAACACATCGTCGATCTGACTCCAGGTGTACTGGGACTCGGTGCTCGTGATGGAGAAAAAGCGCATCTCCTCTCCGGTGTCGGCGGTACCGTCGCCGAAATAGGTCGTCGGGGTGATGGGCTTCTTGCCGCGAAGGACCAGAACCTCACCGTGCTTCCGATCGATCCACGTCTCTAGGTATCCGTTCGCCGGATTCCCAAAGCCGGCGGGGCCGTTGGGGTCCGGGGTGGGCGTGGGACCGCAGTCCTGCTCGGGCGTGAACGTAATGCAGAAGTTGAACGACTGGTTCCAGACCCGGTTCCAGACGGGCGGATTCTGTGCGGGATGCGTATTCGGATACAGCTCGGGGTTGTCGCGCGCGGCCCGGTACGCGGCCGGATCGAAGCCAATGGACGGGAAGACGGGGACACGGCCCGCGAATGCGCCGGTGAGCATGGGGCACGCGTCCGCGCCGCGAAGCTCGGTGCCGTCGGCCAGCCGCAACACCGGGGTGGGCAACTCGACGCCGCCGATGGCGTTCGTGTCCTTGTCGGGGAGATAGACGCGCATCCCCAGAGCGTGACGGAGCGCTTGAATTGGGAACGCCGGCCCGAGATAGATCGTGTTCGGCTCACGATCCGCGGGATCCGGAGGAAGGTTCCCTTCCGCAAAGTAGACCGTGAACCTGCGGTTCTCCGCATTGCGATCCGCGCCGTCCAGGTAGGGGTTGACCGAGCCCGGGTCGGGCTCGATCGAGGTGTCGACCAGCGCCTGCGACCCACCAATGCCGGTGGAGGAGCCCAGTCCGGGGTAGTACATCGTGAACGAGAAGAAGCGTGCGTGGGGGAACTCGCCCTCGAGGCGCAGCTCTGCGCCATCCGGGACGTCGAAGCCGGAGAGCGGGTAGGACATGCTCGGGCCCGGGTAGAAGGCGTTCCAGCCGTCGTTGGAGCCGATCGACCCCACCCAGAAGCAGTCCTCCATGGGAGCCATCTCCATGGCCTCCTTGCCGGCGTTCACCGGATTGCCCTCCCGGTCGAACGGCTCGGGATTGGAGTTGGCGCCCTCCGCGCAGCCGGGCGAGTGCGTCAGCAGCGCCGTGGGCAGCGCTGCCACAAGCAGAAGAACAGCAGTACGATGATACGGTCCTCGGTTGTTGGCTTTGTTCATGGGGTCATCCCTTCGCTCGCGCGTTCGTGGCGCGACATTAGATCTGACCTCTAGCGACCTGTCAACGAGAACGACTCGTTGCCGGCTGCTGACCTAGGGGGAAGCACGAGAAACCCGCCCGGCTAATCCAACTTCTTTCGGAACCTCAGAGACGCCAGGCCCGTCAAGACAACCAAGATGCCAATGAGCCAAAGCAGCTCGTACCGAAGCTCCGCGAACGAAGCGCCCTTCAGCACGACCCCGCGAATCACCCGCAAGTAGTGCGTCAACGGCAGCCCCATGGAGAGCCAGCGGGCCGGAGTAGGCATGGCCTCCCATGGAAACATGAATCCCGACAGTAGGATGTTGGGCAGCAGGAAGAAGAAGGACATCTGCATCGCCTGCTGCTGGCTCTTGGCCAGCGTCGAGAAGAACAGCCCAAGGGCGAGATTGGCCGCGATGAAGAACGCCGACAGGCCGTATAGCAACGGTACGGAGCCCATGATCGGAACGTCGAAAACCAGTGAGCCAAACATCAAGATCAACGTCATCTGCAGGTAGCCCACACCGATGTACGGCAGAATCTTGCCCACGGTGAGCTCTAACCTGCGGATGGGCGATACGATGAGTTGCTCGAGCGTCCCGCGCTCGCGCTCGCGAGCGATTGCCATTGCGGTAAACATGACCATGGTCATGGTCAGGATCACCCCAACCAGCCCTGGGACGATGAAGACGGCCGTCCGCAGATCGGGGTTGTACCAAGTATTTGGCTCCATCGCGATGACCTGTGACGTTCCAGCCGAAGGGATACCCAGCCGCTCCAAACGCTCCATGGTCAGGGCGGATGAACGCGCGGCAGCAAGCGACATCGCAGTGTCCGTGGCGCTTGCGACGACCTGAGGATCAGATCCGTCCACGATGAGCTGCAGTTGCGCGGTGCGCCCTGCCTCCACGTCAGCACCAAATTGCGGTGGTACGACGAGAGCCACCATGGCCGTGCGTGTACGGAGCGCCAGCCCAATGTCTTCGTAGCTTTGCACCCGACCCACCAGCTCATAGAAGCCCGTCGCTTCCATGCGGCGGACGAATCCGCGTGATTCCGCAGAGCGGTCCTGATCGAAGACCACGGTGGCGATGTCTCTCACATCGGTGTTGATGGCGTAGCCGAACAACAGGAGTTGAAGAACCGGGATGCCGACCATCATTCCCATCGTCAGCCGATCCCGACGCACCTGGAGGAGCTCTTTCCAAGCAATGGCCAGCATCCGCGTCATGCGCCCTCGGGATTGCCCCGCTCCTCGTGAACCATCGCGACGAATGCGTCCTCGACGTTGGGTGTGACCTCGCGAGCGTCACTCACCCCCGGGCCCTCGCCGAGCAGGTCGTGCGCCAACGTGATGGGATTCATACCGCCCCGCGTCGTGAGGCGAACTCGATCTCCAAATGGGGCGACCTCGTCGACGGCAGGGTGTTCCCTCAATGCATCGACGGCCGCCGCCGCGTTCGGCGTCTCCACCCACGCCACCCGGAGCTCGCGACGCTCCACGACCGCGTCCGGGGTGCCGATGTCGAGAATGGTCCCGCGAAACATGAAAGCCAGTCGATGACATCGTTCGGCTTCGTCCATGTAATGGGTGGTCACGATCACGGTCGTGCCTTCACTCGCGATGCGATGAATGCGCCCCCAAAACTCGCGGCGGCTCACCGGGTCGACGCCCGCGGTGGGCTCGTCGAGGAAGAGCAGCGGCGGCCGATGGATCGTGGCGCAAACCAGGGCCAGCCGTTGTTTCCAACCTCCGGAGAGGGTCCCGGTCAGCTGCTTTCGCCGGTCGGCGAGGCCCGAGCGAGCGAGCTCCTCAGCGACGCGTGCATGGCGCACTCTGCGAGAAAGGCCGTAGATCCCGGCATAGAACCGCAAGTTTTCCTCGACCGTGAGATCTTCATAGAGACTGAAACGTTGCGTCATGTAGCCGATGCTTTGTTTCACGCGCTCAGGCTCCGTGTTGACATCGAAGCCGACCACCCGTGCCGAGCCCCCGCTGGGGTCGAGAATGCCGCAGAGAATCCGCAACGTCGTGGACTTTCCTGCGCCGTTCGGACCTAGCATCCCGAAAATCTCCCCGCGCCGCACCTCGAAGCTCACGTCGCGCACGGCCACTAGCTCCCCGAAGCGGCGCGAGAGGTGCTCGACGACTACGGGTGTCTCCAACGTCAGTTGTCCTTTCGCTCGAGCGTCGCGAAAGCGGGGACGCCCGCATGAAGGCGCTCTGCTGGATCGTCGATCCGGACGCGAACACGAACCACGAGGTTCGACCTTTCTCGAGGCGAGAACAGGAATCGAGGCGTGAACTCGGTGGTCGGGGCGATATGCTCGATGTGCCCTTCGAAAGAACCGCTCTCGGCATCAACACGCACCTCCGCGGGGGTGCCCACGGTCAGACCCGAGAGATCTTGCTGCGGCACGAACACGTCGACGTATGGATGCGTCGTATCTGCGACCGTCACCACGGTTGCTCCCGCGGCGACCACCTCACCCTCCCGCACGGGAACGTCGAGCACGGTCACCCGGGAGGCCGATTGCATGGAATAGAGAGCCAACCTCTCTTTCTCCGCGGCGACCGCCGCCTCGGCCGCCCGCACGGCGGCGTCTGCAGCCGCAAGCTCTTCTGGTCGGGCTCCTTTGCGCAACTGCTTGAGGTGTTGCTCCAGCATCCTCACTCGAGCCCGCGCGGTGGCATAGGCTGCACGCAGATCCGAAACCAACGAAGCCGCCGTTGCAGCCTCCTCCGGCAGCGCGAGGTTGCGGTCGAGATTGCTCTTCGCGTCTCTGAGCTCTGCGCGCGCACCATCCAGCTCGGCCATCGTAGCGCGGACCTCCTCTTCACGTGGGCCGGCGTACACCAGCGCGGCCTTTGCCTTTGCTTGTGCAAGATCGGCCTCGCGGGCGCGAAGCACTGGGACCTGAGCGGTATCGTCGAGAACTGCGATCAGCGCACCCTCGTCGATGGCATCCCCTCGTTCGACGTGAATCGTCTTGACCTTCCCACCCACTTGAAATCCGAGATGACGATCATCGTGCTCGACGACACCTTGGTAGCCAGGGGGCATCCGATCCTGGACGGAGCACGCAACGCTTAGCTCCGCGAGAAGCATCAGAAGCAACGATGCACGTCTGGACGCCATCAGTGACCGACGATATCAGCTCCGATGCTGGCGTCAGCACGAAAGATAAAGCTGGAGGCCCCAACGTCGAACCTTGGCCCAACGCGCTTTGGCCCCTTCCCATCTCGTGTTAGGAAGCCGTCATGACTTCCGCGCGCCCTCTTTCTTTCTTGGCTCTGACCCTCGCCTTCGGCTGTAGCTCCAGCAGCTCCGGCTATGCGCCGTCCACCGACACTTCGGACCTCTGCGTCACGCCTCTTGCGCCCGACGAGCCGCTTTGCAACACGGGCTTCGGCGACACGGTGTGGCCCGGCTCTCATCGTGGCAGCTACGCTCAGGGGTCCTCCGCATTGCCCGGTCCGACGGTCAGCGAAGACACGACGGGCGAGCACCTGGAGCTCCAAGGCGCCGGGGTTCCAGTGATCGCCGCGTTCAGCGCTCCCTACGAAGACGGTGGTCGGGCGATTTGGTCGACCGTCACCGGCTTCGATGCGGCGATTGTGAAAATCGATCACGAGAGTTTCCAGATCGTCGATTGGTACGTGCCCGCGGAGCGCGAATCGAACCCGCCGACCTTCGCCCTCGGGCTCAGCGGCGCCTACACCGCCATCGACGCGCAAAACCGTTTCATCGCCGGGCGCACGCGCTTCGTCTCGTTTTTCGGCGACAGTGTGGAAGGCGACAGGCTCTCGCCGATCGAGCTGAAGAAGCGCATCTTCCTCCCGGACGAGGTGTTTTGCGGCGACGAAGACATCATCGCAGGCATGTCCCTGACCTTCGACGGGCACCTCGCATTCGCCACCGAGTTCGGCAACCTCTTCGTGATCGGCTCCGATGCCGACCCCGAGGACCTCGGCCCCGTACCGGTCATCTCGGCGAACGCGGGCTGCGCGACGGGCGACGCCTCCGATGCCGAGATCGTATCGAACAGCATTGCAGTCGACGAGGACGGCGGCATTTATCTCTTGACCAGCGCGGCGATGTACCGCTTCGACTGGGACGGAAGCACGTTGCGTCGCGCGTGGCGGGCCGAGTACGAGTCCTCCGAGGAGGTTCCAAGCCCCATTCGCCTCGGCCCTGGCTCCGGATCTACGCCGAGCCTCATGGGCACCCGCGCGAGCGACGATCGCTTCGTCGTCATCACCGATGGGCAGGCGCTCATGAATCTGGTTCTCTTTTGGCGCGACGAGATTCCCGACGACTGGCAACCGATCGCGCCCGACAAAGACCCCCGCATCGCCTGCGAGGTGCCGGTCGACTTCGGCACGGGTGCGACCGAGGCGATCTCGGAGCAGTCCGTGGCCGTTCGTGGATATTCCGCCGTGCTCGTCAACGATTTGCTGACGAATCCCACCATCAATCCGCCCTCGATGTCCGCGCTCGGCGCGCTTGCGCAAAACCTGGTCTCTGCGCTGGAGGGGGGCATCCCGGAAAAGGCGCCGTTTGGCGTCGAGCGCATCGACTGGGACCCGGTCGCGCGCACGTGCGCGACCGTGTGGGCGAATACAGAGATCAGCATCCCCAACGGGATTCCGGCCATCAGCGCCGCCTCCGGGCTCGTCTACGGCGCGGGTCAGCGCGGGGGGCAATGGGGCCTAGAGGGTCTCGACCTCGAGACCGGCGAGTCGCGTCTTTGGTCGCCGGCGGGCCCGGGGACATGCCCCGGGGACCTCGCCGGCACTGCATCGATCCTTCCAGGCGTCGCCGACGTTCTGGCGGTCGTGCCGGACTCTTGCGAGAACTCGGTATACGCCGCGACGACCATCGGTCCCGATGGCAAGGTCTACCAGGGTACGCTCAACGGCATGACGCGGTACGTTCCAGAGACAGTCGATGCGCCCCCTTCGGTTTGGCAAGCGGATGCGGGCATCGATCAGGCCTTGGACTTGTTGACCCGTGCGGAGTCCCTTGCGCCGAGCAGCATCGCTCCGCGCGATGCCTTACGCCGTGCCATCGCGCAGCTCGATGCGACCCAGGAGCTTGCGCGCGCCGCGGGCCTCGACGACGTCGCGCAGGCATCCGCGATGGCGCTCGAAGCGCTCGACGACGCCGTCGAGGCGCTCGATGCGGGAGCGCCATTCGACCTTCAGGTGCAGGCTGCACGCGACGCCTTGAGCTCGACGACGCGCTGACGATGTCCCCAACGAGCAGGTCCGTGTCTAGGCGCTTGCTCCCGACTGTTCGAGGATCTCGACGTATCGTCCACGGATGCGCCCGATATGATCGTCCAGCGTCTCGAGGTTCCATGAGGAGGTGCTCACCGGTGGAAGGACGACGGCCTCGACCATCGCGGGCCGGACTATTGCCGCGCCCTTGGGTAGAGCGTCGAGCACGTTGCGGAACACGATTGGCACGATCGGGACACCTGCCTGCATGGCGAGGTGGAACGCGCCCTTCTTGAATGGGCCGACCGTCGGGGTCTTGGAGCGGGTGCCTTCGGGCGCGATGACCAGCGAGCGACCACGCTTGAGCGCCTCCACTGCGGGACCGAGGGCTTGAATGGCCTTTGCGGTGTTCGACCGGTCGACGAACACGACGCCAGCCGCGCGAAACAAGGGGCCGAAGATCGGGTTGTGGCGGAGCTCTTCCTTGGCGATACCCGTGAAGTCACGACGGAGCATCTTCAGTAGCAGCACCATCTCGAGACCACTTTGGTGGTTGAAGATGAAGACGGCCGGACGCTGCTCCCAAAGGTGCTGCTCTCCCTCGACTCGGAGATCGATACCCGCGGCAGACGAAGCAATGTCTCCCCATACCGAGCCCATGACGTTGAACGCTTCACGCTTGGAAAGGTTGAGGAGCCCCACGGCGGCCCCCACGCCAACTGAAGGTGCCAGGGCACCATAGATCAACCCCGTTCGCAGGATGTCGCCGAGGGTCGGGGTACCCCGGCTCGTGAATCGACGCACTGGCCACTGTCGTTCTTTTGCAATCTGAGCCAAGCGCCGGCTTGGATTGAGCGGACGAGGTTTTCCGACGAGCTCGAACAAGGGAAGGTCCTCGTGACTGTCGGAATAGAAGTAGCTCTGCTCGAGGTCGAGATCGTTTTTGGCCGTCAAGCTGCGCGCGGCCTCGGCCTTTCCCTCGCCATAGCAGGTCGGTCGTACGACATGGCCGGTCAGTATCCCGTTTTCCACCTCGAGACGCGTGTAGAGGAGGTGCTCGATGCCAAGCTCCTCGGCGACCGGGTCGGCTTGGTAGCGGGTGGCCGAAGTGATGATGGCGACAGTATGCCCCATGTCTTGGTGCGCTTTCACGAGCGCTCGAGACTCGGGGTAGATCTCGGTCGCAAGGTATTTGTCAAACGCGCGTCGCCCGGCCTCCTCGAGGACGCTCTCCTTCATGCCTCGGTAGACGGCCGACGTGGCCGTAACAAACGACGAGAAACCCATGTGGCCGAGGGTGAACGACAAGGTCGCGCGCGCAGAATCAAGAAGGTCCTTCGGGGACAGTCTTCCAGCTGCAAGCTGATCACGCGTGAACGCGGTTGCGGAGAACCCGGCAAACAGCGTCTGGTCAAGATCGAAAAACGCCCCCACGTGTGGGCCGCGCGGTCCACTGCGAATCTCCTCGGTGAGTGGTTCGTACAAGGTCATCGCGCAGCGCCAAGCATACCCCAAGCATCGACAAGTCGAGATGGGCCCCTTCAATCTCGAGCATCACGACGAGATGGCCAAGCCCTATCCGGGCATCGTGGGCGTCGATTCGCGAGCTCGATCTGTCCAGACCTGGTCTTTCGGCAAGGGTACTAGAAGTTTCCTGTTCAGGACTTCGCTCCGCTTGTCTATACTGCGCGCACACTGAACGGAGGAGAACCGACCGAGGTTGGCCAGAAAGTCGGATTGTCACGCAACACTGAGCTTCCGCGGCCGATAAAGCGTCCGCCGCGGACCCGAACTCCGGGGAAAGCCTGTTAGCCGCTCCCTATGTTGGCGATGATTGCTTCGGCGAGGTCTCGCACGCTGTCAGCCAGCGCCGCCGAAGGCATCGCGATGAATGCGACCGACACCGATACCGAGAAGATGATTCCATTGGACCGAACTACTAGGCTGTACGGTCCGAAGTCGTTTGGATAGAACGCCTCTTCGCCGAGGCCCGAGACATCGGTAGTGCCCCCGAAATTGTCTTGGTAGCCCTGCCGAACGCCCTCCCAGTTCGCGGCGTCACCAAAGAAAAACACGCTGACTGCGACGACCTCGCCCCCCGTGAGCTCGAACCTGCAGTTGCGAGCGATGTCGGGCATTCCTTCCCCGGCAGTTCCCTCAAATGCAGCCGTTACCATGTCCGCATCGGCGAGTTGACAGGCCCGCTCCGCGTCGCTGAGACCGTTGTCGCTTCCTCCCGAGCCGCCTGTTCCTTCACCGTTGCCAGCGCTGTCGCCACAGCCGGCGCAACAAATCACGCTCACGATCAAGGCAGCCCGCCAACACGAGCCTTGCGTGCGCCGGTAGACCACGCCTGGATACTATCATCGGATGGCTCGTCGAAGCCAGGCATGGATACGCCATGGGTCTCCAGAAGGGGACAGTGGCGACGCGGCAGCGTCGGCTACTGCGGGGCGCGACGGCCCGACGCCTTGGCGACGACAGCTTCGCCGTACTCCCACATCCTCTTGCAGGAAGCGGGGTCTGCGGACTCTGGCACGTCGTTGGGCTTTGCCGACTTCACATAGAATCCGCTGCTCCGAGGGCTCCTGAGCAAGGCTACGATGTCGTCACCCGCTTGTTCCGCGGACCTCGAAAAGGGGCGACCCACGGTGTTCATGAGCGCTCGCATCAAGGGGTTCTTGACGATCTGCCCCGAGCGTACGAGCCCGGGGCCGTAGTTGTAGAACGTGATGTCGGGGTATCGTGCAATCTGCTCGAACGTGAGCAGGTCGCAGGCCCGGCTGGTGGTCTTGATCACCTGCGTGAACCCGTAGCTCTTTTCGCCTTGCAGGTTGTCGAAGTCTACGCGCCCAGCGATGGTGCCGCCTCCAGCAACGCTCAGGACCTGAGGGGCCGGGGCCGCACGCAGGAGATCGAGCAACTGGTCGGTGAGGATGAAGCGAGCCATGAACTGGATCGCAAAGCTCAGCTCCAACCCGTCGGCAGTCAGCGTTCGCTGCCTGGGGAAGATGTTCCCCGCGCAGTGAACCAGCACGTCCAATCTGTCGAATGTCTCCCGGATCTGCGCTGCGGCGTGGCGCACGTTCTTCACCAGCGACAGATCACCCTGCAGATATACGACCGCGTCGTTCCCGCTAGTCCGCTTGATCTCGGCCACGGCGGCTTCGCCCTTGTCGGGGTTTCGGCCGATCAACAGGAGACATCCGCCAAGCTTCGCGAGTCGAATGGCAGCGGCTTTGCCGATGCCATCGGTTCCACCCGTGACGACGATGTCTTGACCCTTCATCCAATCACCGCCGTAAGCACTGTCGACTATCAACGGTCGCGTAGACGAATGACATGGATCTCTCCGCTACAATGGCTACCTGGCTTGGTTCGCCCTGTGCCGATACGAAACGTATTGGCTCAAAAAGTTGAAGAGAAACCCGAGTGCGAAGAAGGCCGCAATCTTGGTGCCCATGCTGTAGTACCAGGGCAGCGCGGCGGCTTGCACGATCTTCTCGGGGAAGAACAAGCCGCCGAAGGGATTCCCAAGCGCGGAGCAGGTCATAGATGCCGCTACGAAGAACATGATGTAGCTCGCCATCTGGAGGTCACTTGCGGTCTTTGCCATCGGCTTGAGGTGTCGTCGGTTGCGGGCTCGGATCCAGAGCGCTGCCAGGAATAGTACGGTGATCAGCCCGCCAAGAATGCCAAAGCCGGCCGGATAGTAATCAAGTGTAGGAACCAGCAGCATGCTCAGCCCCAACACCACAGCCCCTACGGCAAAGACCGCAACCCGGAGGTGCTCCGCCCGCCCGTACAGCATCGCCCCGATCACGATCAGCAAGGTGCCCACTGGTACGCTCAGCGCGATCGACATGAAAATCGGCCCGCCGAACGCCCAAACCGTGCCTTCGAACTGCTCAGGTGGGGTATTCCGCCATACAGGGGCGATCCACCACATCGCAAGCCAACTCGCTCCGAAGATATAGGCGGATCCCAACCAGAACAGCGGGGGACCGAATCGAGTGGCCTTCATGCTGCGATCTCCTTCGCTCGAGCGCTCTCAATGCAGGCGCCGTGGCAGATTGACAAGACAAAGGCTCCCATCCACATGGTCAAGGATCTCGCAGGGCACGCCAGCATTGCGACCACGCAACGGTACGCCGACAGCACTAATGAGACCATGTGCGAGTTCCAGCGGGTCTAGGGCCGGTTCCTGACCCGCCAAAGCGCCCTGGTGACACCAAACCTGACACCAAACTAAAACCCGCCAACGCTAAGTTCGCGGGATCACTAGTGGGCCATCCAGGACTCGAACCTGGAGCCAATGGATTAAGAACGCACCCCAAGTACCTGAAAATATTGAATTTTTCAATGATTTCGCGGGCGACGTAGCGTCACGAGAGGCCACCAAACGCCCCGAAACGACCCTTTTCGGACACTGTGTCCAACGCGAAAACGGCGTTGTGCCGATGGAAAACGTCCACGCAGCCGCCGCGACGTTGCTTCATCGCGTCGCCGAGGGCGGTGAGATTTCGATTTCTGTATTGCGTGAGTTCGCGGAGCTCGTCCTGCGTTCGGAGTTGTTGGAGGCGAGCCGGCAAGTGCTTGAAGGACCCCCTGAGTTTGCTTTGAGGCGTGCGTTGGAGCTGGCGAGCTTGGTGTTGCGCGTGCGGGTCGTTGATGACGTCGAGAAGGGACAGGAAGGCGCCGGGTGAAGCGCGCACAGAAGAAGCGGAAGTCCCGCATCGTGTCCTTGCGAATCGACGAGGACGATTTCGCGCGACTCGACGCGCTTGCCAAGCAGACAAGCTGCTCGCGCGGTGAGGTCCTGCGACGCTGTCTCACCGGCGCCCAGCTCAAGAGCACGATCGACGCCCAGGCGCTCACGGAAGTCTCCCGAGTCCACGCCAACCTCAACCGCATCGGTGGTCTGCTCAAGCTCGCCATTCGCGAAGGCATTTCGGACCGGTCGACCTCTCATCGACTAAACCTCGAGCTCCTCGACTCGGTGATGGACGTCCGCCGCGCGGTGAACCGGCTGGCAGGGCAGCGGTGATCGTCCGGCATCAACGGGAATCAGCATCAAACCGGGGCTTCCGACACCTGGCGCGCTACATCCAGGGGCGAGGCTCCAAGCCCCGCGCCACGTGGTTTCACGCCGCCAATCTGCCGGGGGTCAGCGGCAAAGACGACCTCGAGCTGGCCTGCAAGCTCGTCGACGCCGTCCAAGCGCAAAGTACCCGCGCCGGCAGCAAGCGCACGTATCACCTCGTCATCTCGCTCGACCCTGACGATCGACGCCTCGAACGAAAGGAGCTTCAACAAGTTGCGGAAAGCCTTTTGGATACGCTGGGGTTTTCCGAGCACCAGTACATCGCAGTTCGTCACGACGATACCGATCACGAGCACATCCACATCGCGATCAATAAGATCCATCCAGGGACCTTTCGGATTCACTCGCCCGCTTGGGACCACCAGAAAGAAGCTCTTCACCGGGGCCCGGGCCCTCGAACGGGAGCTCGGCCAGACACCCCTTCGGTCGAGGACGCGCGAGCGCGAGAGGGTCCCGCAGCGAGATGCAGACTGCGAAGCCCACCATGCAGTCGAAAGCTTCGCGCGCTGGGACCGGGAAAAGCTTCGGCCTGCTCTTCACGCGACCGAGTTGCGAAGCTGGAACGACGTGCACGACTTCTGCAGCCGCTTTGGCGTTGTGATTCGCACGCACGGCAACGGGCTGGTCTTCGAGGACGTAGAGCGCGGCGTGCGGGTGAAGGCTTCCTTCGTGGCTCGAGAGCTCAGCAAGACTCGGCTCTGCGAACGGCTCGGAGCGTTCCAGAGGGCGTCGGAGCAACAGCGGGAAGTTGCACAGCAAGCGCCCCATCGGTACTCGCCGATGCCGGCTCGGGCGCCCCAGGGCCTCTGGAAGGAGTACGAACAGAGCCTCGAGCAAGCGCGCACGCAGCGCCGGGAGGCATGGAATAGCTATCGAAACTCTGCCTCTCGCGAGCGTCAACAACTGAGGCAAAAGTACCGCCTCCAACGGAGGTTCATCGATGCCCTACCCGTATCAGCTCGCGATCGAGGCCAGCTGCTCCGACAGCTCGCGCTCCGGCAAACCATCGAAACTCGGGGCCTCAAGCGAAAGCTCGCGATCCAACGACGAGCGATTGAGAAGACCTGGCACCCCGGGACCTGGCGCCACTTCGTCGCCAGGCGCGCCTCCGAGCGCGACGCCCGCGCGATCCGACTTGTGCAGCAACGAGAGCGGGAACGCGACCGTTTCAGCGATGAAAGGGAGCTGTGAGATAAAGCGAGATGAAGTGGAAATTCAGGTCGGCGATAGGGACGCGAAACGAAGTGCAACACAAGTCGACGCAACGAGCCGGCACCGCACGATTCGGCGCTCGTCATCATCCCGATGAGCTAGGAGGTTGGGAATAACGACTTGAATCGGGGACCGCTATCCTATACTCGACGCGTGTGGGTTGGTTCACTCAGATCGCGCTCTCACTTGGGACGCTGCTCGTATTCGTCAATCCGATAGTTGTGGGAGCCTTTCTGCATCTAGACCCCGATGCTGTCAGATACCTTGTGACCGTGGATGCTGTCTTGCTGGCACTTTTGTGTCTGGCGATCGGCTTCCTGTCGGCGAGGCGCAACGTCTACCGACGCGCGTTCCTCGTGACAGCTGGCCTGGCGCCGTTCATCTTGATTGCAGCGGAGCTCTCCCTCTCGCTTTGGCGGCTGCGTGAAGTCGACAAATGGAGAACCGAGCAGATTGAGCTAGTACACGAACCGCATCCCACCCTCGGGTGGCGCCCGATTCCCAACGCCACAGGGCGTCACGTCTCTGAAGGGAACTTCGACGTCGTTTACGAAATGGATGCCCTAGGACGCAAGGCCATTTCGCCGAACATCGATCGAGCACCGACCCTTCACGTATTCGGCGACTCGTACATATTCGGCCACGGGGTGAGCAACGACGAAACAGCCCTCAATGTTTTAGCGGGGGGTTCGGAGCGGAGCGAGGCATCAACGTCGTCAACTACGCAGTGATGGGTTTTGGACTCGAGCAGATGGTCACGCGGCTGAACGAGCGACGTGAGCTCGTACGGCGCGGAGATATGGTGCTTTTCGCGCCAATGAGCTTCGACCTTCGCCGAAACATGATCGATAGGCGGTTCCTCTGCAGGTTTCCCGTCCGCGGGAACTATCCTGTCGGGGCCGTGAGGATGCGTGTCGGCGGAGAATGGGAGGCCATCGACCTCGCAGCGCCTGCGAGTCCTCGGAAAATCGCTGGCTCCAAGCGCAATTCCTGGCGGGACTGTACCACTCGATCCGCGACCGAGCAATCCACCAGGAGCTCATCGAGAATGCCGACGCGATCTTTCGAGAAGCGCGCTCACTTGCGAAAGGCTCTGGCGCGGAGTTCTCACTGTTATTCCTTGCCGCCCCTTGGGAATGTGCGAGAGGAAAGCACGACTTCGACCTCTCGGGCCTGCAGTCCGATTACAGCTCCATGATTGATAGCTGTCCGGAGTTCGACATGAGCTTCGACGGCGACTCGCAGTGGAGCCCGCGGGCACATCAATGGGTCGCCCAGTTCCTCGAAGGAGCGATCGCGAGTTGGGCGGACGCCGTCGCAGGGGACGCATGGCCAACCCCAACAACTTCGAGGGCAGGCATTGAAGCTGGGTTCAGAACAACGTGTAGATGAACGGAGCCGCGGCGGTACCGCCCAAAACCACAAGCAATCCCAGCAACAGAATGGAAATAATGATCGGCGCGAGCCACCACTTCTTGTTGGCTTTCAGAAAGCCGAAGAACTCGGAGATGAGTCCCGACTGCTTGCCCGAGGCCTGGCTGAGGAACTCTTTGTCCTTCTCGCTCTTTTGATTGTCGGTCATGCTGCCTCTCAGTATTGATGGAAGTAGCTCCCTTTATCACGCGGCGGCTTGGCGTCCGTCCAGTAGCTTAGAGCATCTGGGTCGTACCCTCGATGCATCGAGTCGCGGCCGAATAGCCGAAACAGGATCGCGATGGGTCCGATGATCAGGAAGTACAGGGTCCCCATGATCACGTACGACAGCACGAAGCCGATCGGGAACGCCAGAATCGTGAGCCCCACGTAGAGGAAGCGATTGGCTTTCGGAGCGACCAGCGAGAAGACAAGCGCCAGGGTGCCTAGACCGACAAGGACGCCGACGACCGTGAGGCGTACCTTTCCGAGGCCAAAGGCAAAGATGAGCTTCTCGTAGTACGCGAGAACACCGAGAAGCCCGAAACCGATGAACGCGATCACGCCGAACTGACGCAGCGTCTTCCGATCGGGATTGAGATTCAGTTCGACGAGCTTGGCCATGACTAGTCGAGCGCGAACTGGCTGAGATAGGCATCGCGGTCGATGACCTGAGCGTGCGGCTGTTCGGTCTTCTTCAAGACGAAGTTGTCGATCACCAGCACGTCCATGTTGGTTCCCATGAAGCAGTGATACGCATCCTCCGGTGTGTTCACGATGGGCTCACCCCGCACATTGAAGCTCGTGTTGATTAGAACGGGGCAACCCGTCTTCTCTTTGAACGCCTGGAGTATGCTCGCGAAGCGTGGGTGGCGCTCGCGGTCGACCGTCTGCACTCGAGCGGAGTGGTCGACGTGCGTGATCGCGGGAATGACTGAGCGCTTCTGATGCAGCTTGGCGAGCCCCGTCGCGTTTTCGTCGATCGGCAAGCGTTTGTCTTCCTTCACGGGGGCCACGAGCAGCATGTAGGGGCTGTCCTCGTTCGGTCGCATCTCGAAGAACTCGTCCACGTGCTCCCGAAGGACGGCCGGCGCGAAGGGTCGGAAAGACTCGCGGAACTTGATCTTGAGGTTCATCGTGGACTGCATCTCGGACGACCGAGCGTCGCCCAAAATGGAGCGGCTGCCGAGCGCACGCGGCCCGAACTCCATTCGCCCAGCCATGTGTCCGACCACGTTCTGGTCGGCCAGGAGGTTCGCAATCTCCCTACATACGGCCTCTTCGTCGTCGAAGTGCTCGTAGACGGCGCCCTGCGAATCCAAAAAGGCGCGGATTTCGTCGTCGGAGTAGTGCGGGCCCAAGAGTGAGCCCTGCTGCACGTCCTTCCCCGCGTTGTCGCGCGGGTTTTCGAGGAGCTCGTACCAGGCGAAGAGTGCCGCCCCGAGCGCGCCGCCCGCATCGCCGGCAGCTGGCTGAATCCAGATTTCGTCGAAGGGGCCTTCTCGGAGCACGCGTCCGTTCGCCACGCAGTTGAGCGCAACGCCGCCGGCCAGCGTGAGCTTCGACATGCCCGTGACGTCGTGGGCGTGGCACGCGATCCGCAGCACGACTTCTTCGGTGACGGCCTGAATGGAGGCCGCAATGTCCATTTCGCGCTGTGTGATGCCGGTTTCGGCCCTCCGTGGAGGACCGCCAAACAGCTCGTCCATCTTAGGAGAGGTCATGCGGTCGCGATAGCAAAACGCGAAGTAGTCCATGTTCATCCGGAACGATCCGTCCTCCTTGAGGTCTAGGAGCTCGTTCAGAATGCGGTCCTTGTAGATGGGCTGGCCATAGGGGGCGAGACCCATGAGCTTGTACTCGCCGCTGTTCACCTTGAAGCCGGTGAAATAGGTGAACGCCGAGTACAGCAGCCCGAGCGAATGCGGAAACTTGAGCTCCTTCTTGAGCTCGATGTGGTTGCCGCGCCCGACCCCGATGCTTCCGGTGGCCCACTCACCGACGCCGTCCATCGTGAGGATGGCGGCTTCGTCGAAGGGCGACGGAAAGAACGCGCTTGCTGCGTGCGACTCGTGATGCTCGAGGAACACGAAGCGCCCTTCATACTCGCCGCCGAGGCCGTTTCTGAGCTCGCGGGGCGTGTGCAGCTTCTGCTTCAGCCACAGCGGAAGCCCCATCAAGAAGAGCTTGAAGCCCGACGGTGAGTACGACACGTAGGTTTCCAGAATCCGCTCGAACTTCAAGAGCGGCTTGTCGTAGAACACGACCAAATCGATCTCGTTGCGGTCGACGCCCGCCTCTCGCAGGCAGTAGTCGATCGCGTGCTGAGGAAACCGATAGTCGTGCTTCTTACGGGTGAAGCGCTCCTCCTGCGCGGCCGCAACGATTGTTCCATCACGGACGAGAGCAGCAGCGCTGTCGTGATAGTACGCCGAGATTCCGAGGATGTTCATGGGTGCCTTGCCCGAACGGAGCAGCGAGATGCAGGGAGATGGAGTCGAGATACGGGTAGCGCATCCAGATGCGGCAAGAAGTGTGCCGCAACTCGACATCGGTTCCAAAAGGGGCGTGACCCCTCTTCAGAGCAAACATCGCACAAGCGGGAGATGTGGCTGTTTTCCCGGAAGCAGGTCTTGGTCACGCCGTTCATGACTTTGTTCTACTTGAAGTGGAAGTTAAAGCTGAACGCTCCGATGTCCATCTGAGTTCGCACCGTAAACTTATCGGAAATACTGGGTGGGCCATCCAGGACTCGAACCTGGAGCCAATGGATTAAGAATCCACTGCTCTACCACTTGAGCTAATGGCCCGGTGCGCGCAGCCCGTAGGTGGGCTGGCGGCGTATTCGGCCCCGTAGAGCGACTTCGTCGTCACGGGGCTCGCCCCGTAAAATGGCTACGCCGTCACGGGGCTCGCGAAGAGAGCCTTTGGCCCTTTCGCGGCACACCCGGAAGGATTCGAACCTTCGACCTACGGATTCGAAGTCCGGCGCTCTATCCAGCTGAGCTACGGGTGCAAGCTTTCCGACGCCCTGCAGGCGTAGGAGGCGCAGCCCCGTGACGGCAAAGCCGTTTTACGGGGCGCAGCCCCGTGGTGCCGTAGGCACTTTACGGGGACACAATCGTTCAGAAGCTTTCAAAGATGGGGTGAGTGACGGGATTTGAACCCGCGACTCCCGGAGCCACAATCCAGTGCTCTACCACTGAGCTACACCCACCAAAGGGGGCGGAGTTTAGCTTTCCTTTTCCGCCAGGCAAGGCTACGCGCAGCGGCCGTTTTCGTAGTACCTACGGGCCCATTCGGCCATGGCAATCCCAGCCGCCACACTGATGGGATAGCTGTGATTGATGCCGAACATGGGAATGGCCACTACTTGCTCGGCCGCCTCGAGGATGCCCGGCGAGCAGCCGTCGTCCTCGTTGCCGAAGACGAACACGGCATCGTTGGGCAGCCCCGCCTCCCACAAGCCAACTTGCGCACGGTCCTTCTCGAACGCAACCAGTCGCCACCCCTCTCGCTCGGCGGCGTCGAGGAAGGTGCGCTCGGTCGGAAGCTCGACGATGTTCTCGTAGCGCTGCATGCCCATGGCGGCCCGCTCGTACCAGGGCTCGGTCCCGATGAGGATGATCTCCTTCGCCAGAAACGAATGGGCCGTCCGAATGATCGAGCCGATGTTGAACGGATTCTTGGCGCGGTCGATCGCGATGCGAAACGGATGCCGAATGCGGTCCAGCTCACGCCGGACCTCGTTCCGAGGCATTTCGAAAGGCGGAACGTGGGCCATCTACTTCCACTTGATTGAGCAGCCCATCGAAGGCACGTGCTCGAAATCGACCGTCCGGCCTTCCAAGGCAGCATCGAGCACCGCGCGAAGGTCTCGACGCGTCACCTTCTCGGGCTCCTGCCAGTTGTCGTCGATGCGTCCGTTGTAGACGAGCTTTCGGTCCCGATCGAAGACGAAGATGTCGGGCGTGCACGCTGCATCGTACGCGCGCGCCACCTCTTGGCTTTCGTCGCGCAGATACGGGAAGCTGAACCCCTTGCTGGCCGCCCTCTCCTTCATCTTATCGAACGAATCGTCCGGGTACTTTTCGTCGTCGTTCGGGTTGATCGCCACGAGCTCGACCCCCCGGTCTCGATAGTGGCGATGAATCTCGATCAATCGGTCCTCGGAAGCCTTCGCGTACGGACAGTGGTTGCAGGTGAACACCACGACCAGCAGCTCGGCATCGGCGAACGAACCGAGGGAATACGTCTTTCCATCGACGCCCGGCAGCGAAAAATGCGGAGCGGGAGTCCCTATGGGCATCCCCTTCGAGTGCATCACAGGCATGAGGCAGGTCTAGTGCCACGCGCCGGTCTGTGCCAGCGGACGCAGCCGCCGTGTTAGAATTACGAATCGCAGATGGAGGAAGCAGTTCGGCAGCAGGACCCGCTGATAGGGACCACTTTGGGCGGGCTCTATCAGGTGGAGCGTCTGATTGGCATCGGCGGCATGGGCCGGGTGTACCAGGCGATGCACGTGAACCTCGGCAAGGCGTATGCGGTCAAGGTGCTAGACGAAGGACGCGCCGCCAAGCCCGACGCGACGGAGCGGTTTCTGCGCGAGGCCAGGGCTGCGACCAAGATCGAGCACGATCACATCGTCGAGGTGGTGAACTGCGACCGCGACGCGGAAGGCCGCCTGTTCATCGTCATGGAGCTTCTTCGGGGCGAGAGCTTGGCGGACCGCCTGGAGCGGGGTCCGCTTCCGCTCGGCGAAGCGATCGAGATCGCGAGGCAAACCGGCGAGGCGCTTCAGGCGGCGCACGACGCCGGCATCGTGCACCGCGATCTCAAGCCCGAGAACATCTTCATCACACAGAGGCACGGTAAGGACTTCGTCAAGGTTCTCGATTTCGGCATCTCGAAGATCAAGACTCCCGACCACGGTGACCCGAAGCTCACGGCGACGGATCAAATCGTCGGCACGCCGCTCTACATTTCGCCGGAGCTTGCGCGCGGCGTTTCTTCCGTCGATCACCGAACTGACGTGTACGCGCTCGGCGTGATCCTCTACGAGATGATCACGGGGACGCCTCCGTTCAGCGGCCAGAACCACTTCCAGCTGCTCTACAAGCACGGCAACGAGCCGCCCGAGCCGCCTTCCCGTCGGAGACAGAAGCGCGACATTCCCGCGCACGTCGAGTCGGCGGTTCTTCGCGCGCTCGAAAAGGATCCCGCGGATCGATTCGATTCCATGCATGCGCTCTTGGCGGCGCTCGAAGGCCCGACCGTCCCGCGTCGGGCCCGAACGATTGGCGTTCCGCTTCTTGCCGCAGCCATCGTGGCGGCGGCAGCGTTCGTGGTTTGGCCCGCTCCGGAGCCCGCGCGCGCTCCGTCTCCCGCCCCCGAAGAGCCTGTAACGCCCCTTCCGAGCCCCCCTCCACCCGTGACACAAAAGTCAGTCGACCCCGCAGAACCTTCCGAGCCGGCGGCGCCCGCAGCACGGGTAACCCTAGAGCTCGACTCGAGCCCCCAGGGCGCATTCGTCGTGCTAAACGGCGATAGACGGGGCAAAACGCCACTCGAGCTCGAGCTCGACCGGGGCGCCGAAGCGACGGTACGGTTTTCGCTTCGGGGCTACCGGACCGAGGAGCGGCGCCTCGTGGCCGCGGACGACGATACGCTCCTGGTCCGCCTCAGGCCTAGATCCCGCCCCAAACCGCCACCCATCAAGACAGACTTCTAGCCCGTGAACGTCCTTGCTTCCTTCCTGCTCGTCGCCCTGCTGATGAGCCCCATCGCAGCTGCCGGGCAGAGCACAACCGAGAACGCAGAGGCGCGGGTCTACTTCCAAGAGGGGAACAGGCTCTATACCGAGGCCAGCCGGGCTCCCGAGCCGCAACGGACCATGCTCCTCCAGCGCGCGCTCGGCGCGTACGTCGATAGCCTTCAGATCGTGCGGAGCCGCAATGCGCTCTTCAACGCGGCGATCGTGCTCGGGGAGCTCGAGCGGTACGACGAAGCGTTCAACTACTTCACCGAGTACCTTCGAGTCGAAGGCCTGTCGACCGAGGATCGGGACGAAGCGGTGCGCCGTCGCGACGCGCTGCGGCCCCAGATCGCCGTGCTGCGCGTTCGCACCGATCCCGAAGGCGCCCTCGTCTGGATCGACCGAAAGGATCTCGCTCCACGTGGCGAAACGCCCATCGAACTCGCGCTTCCGGAAGGCGACCATCGCCTGTTCGTCGAAAAGGAAGGCCACGTGCCGCTCGAGCGAACCGAGACGATGGTCCGCGGCCAGACGGTCATCGCCGAGCTGGCGCTCTCACCGTCGACCGTCGAGCCGTCACCGCCGACCATCGAGCCCCTGCCTGCTGTCGAGCCCGAGAGCGTTCCCGCGGAGCCGCTGACCCATTCGCGGCCTCGGCTCCGCAACGCGGCGATTGGAACCGCGGCCGCCACGCTCGCCACGGCAGGCGTGGCGCTCGGCCTTTCATTGCGTGGGAGAACGCTCCGCGAGGACTACGACCGTGCGGCTGCGCAATACCAAATGAGCAGCGACCCAAACGACCTTCGGCGTGCCGAACACCTCGCCGACCGGACCGACCGCTTCAACCTGACTGCCGACGTGTTTTGGGGCGCCACGATCGGTCTCGGCATCAGTGCCATCGTGTCGTATGGCGTGCACCGGGGTAAGCAAAAACGGGAAGCGCCGCAGGTCGGCCTCTCGGTTTCGGGCGAGGGCGCGTTTGCCTCGGTGCGCATGCCATGGGGAACGGTCCGATGAAGCGCGGATGGCTCCCGCTCGTCGCGTTCCTAGCCAGCGGGTGCTCGTGGTTGAACGCGCCCGACCGAGACTTGATCGCGCGTGACGGGGGTGTGGACGGCGGCGGGATCGAGCTCTTTTGCGATGACGGGCTCGACGACGACGACGACATGGCGGTCGATTGCGCCGACTCGGATTGCGCCGAAGAGCCGGCTTGCTGCGAGCGCGAGAGCTCGACGCTGAGCGAGGAGTGGGGCGCGGCCGACTTGCGCGATGGTTGGACCTTCGCGCCCAGCAGCGGTGAGCCGTGGACACCCATGCGGCCGTCACTCGATGGCAAGACGTTCGTGGGCGGCTTCTTTCCGGATGACTCGCCGCGAGCCTTGGTCAGCAGAGATTGCGTCTCGGTGGCGTTCGGCGGTTGGGTGCGCACGACGCTGCGCACGACCGACCCCATGGGATGTGATTCGGAGGCGCCATGCGATCGGTACGCGGGCGTGGTGCTCACCGCTGCCACCGACTCGGCGCCGGGCAACAAGCTTCAAGACGAGCTCGGGGTCACCCTTCACGCAGGGGGCCTCATCTTGGTGACGCAGGCCGACGTGGAGCTCGCGCGCGCCACGGCTGGCATCGACGAAGACGTCGACGTCGAGATCGAGCTTCGACCGGGACTCGACGATAGGAACCGCCCGGTCCTACGGGCCAGTGTAACGGTGGCAGCAAGCCAGGTCCTCGATGGCTTCATGGTTGGCTCGATCGACACCCTCGTCACGACGGGTGACTGCGCAGACATCCCGGGCCTTCACCTGGCGGCCCAGGGCCGGGGAGGCGACGTCTACGTGGGCTCCCTGCTCGCCGCCAAGCAAGACTGTGCCAATCCGAGCCAGTTTGATGAACAAAGTGCAATCCTGAGCGCCGCCAGCCTGGATTTCCAGCCCTCATGGGTGGAGGCGTATGTGGGCTCTCCAGCGTTGGCCAGCTCTCGAAATTCGGTCTCCGACGTACAGTGGGACCTGATCGTCGAGGGCAGCAACGACCCGCCGGAGCTCGAGCCCACGACCCACATCGGCTACGCCCTCGGGCATGCCCGCGTGGCCACGGACGAGGGCGAAAACTGGCCGCTCGATACCTGGGAGAGCAGCGCGTCGCCCAAAGTCGGCGACGACCCGCCTTCGTGTCTCGATGGGTCCTGCTCCGCCAATCGGAGCGTCCGCGAGCCCCACCTGCTAGCCGAGCTCAACCAGCAGCAGGAGCTTCGTGACCTGGTGCTTTCCTTCGCGCGCGAGGTGGTGACCGACCCGAGCGAGCGCGACCGGTTTGGCATCCAGATCGTCCGGCCGGTGGGCGGACCGGCGACCGGGCTGAGCCTTCCCGGGTTCCCCACGCTTTCCCCCGCTGACATCCCCGAGTGCATCAGCCTGCGTGATCCCGCATTAATTCCGGTCGATCCGGAAGCGCTTCAGGGCTACTGGCTGCTCTTCACCTGTGTCGACGGCGGCGGGGCGCCGACAGAGATCCATGCGGCTCGGATCTCGCGCGCGCTCGAGGTCATTCGCGAAGGCAACGGTCCGATGCGCCGCGTGGTGCTGGTGGCAAGCGAGCTCGGTCCGTTTGCGGCCGCGGGGATTCGTTCTGCGGAGCCGGTGATCTCGTTCGAGCAAGACGGCATCCGGCTTCGGATCTGGTTCCTTGCGCAAGCCACCCCGGGCGACTGGGCCGTGGCGCTCGCCGAGGCGCGAACGCATGAGACCTCGATGCTCCCGTTCGAGCTGCCCGAGCCCCTTCCCTTCCTCGTGAACCCGATCCTCGACAACAGCTCGAGCCTGGTCCGAAGCGGCTGCCTCGATCAGGAGTGCAGTATCACCGGAATCGCCGTCAGCCCCCGCGCAGACGACCCAAGCCGGCTCCGCTTCCTGTTGGCACGACGTTTGAACTTGCCGGGCGGGGGACGGACCGATCAGCTAGTCCCTTTGGAGCAAACTTGGAGCAAGCCGTGACCCACCTTCGACCCCACCGGCAGACGTCTTGGCCGTTTTGCATCCTCGTTTGGGCGGCTCTGACGGCGGCCGGTCTCGCCGGGGGGTGCGGCAGTGCCAGCGATGCCACGGAGGACCTAGCGGGCGCGGGCGGCGTGGGGGGCAGGGGCGGCTTCCAAGACGGAGCGGGTGGCCCAGGACCTGAGGCTCCGGCACAGGACGGCGGCACCGTGGGGCTCGAGGACAATCCCTACGAGCTCCTGCTGGCCGATCCGCAGCGCAACCCTGGTGACTACTTCGGGGCGGACACGCTCGATCCGGAAGACTACGCCGAGGCCGCGGCGACTTGCTACGCCCCGGCCGATGCTTGCAGCGCCTCGGACTGTGGCGCCTTCGCATCCTGTTGCGTCGACACTGGGAGCTGCTGCCAGCCTCTCACGGAAGACCTCGCGCTTCCCGAGCTGCTCGCCTTCGCAGACTGCGCAGGCCTCACGCTCGAAGCGTGTGCCGAAGGCGCCAACATCGCGACCTTCGGCCCCCGGGAGCCGCTTCTGACCGGCCGCGGCTTAATACCGAACGGCACGGCCACCTCCGAAGGCGGCGCGCTGATCGGCGAGGCCGTCAATTTGTCGACGGACCGGGTGGCGCTCGATGTGCAGTTTACGCTGCCCCTCGGATGCAACGGCACCTGCCTCGAAAGCGCCGGCGTCGCATTCACCGGCTCGATGCCTGATGTCTTCTTGGATGCGGCGGTCGGGCTGCTGTTGAGCGGCTCCCGCGAAACGGTGAGCTTGATCGTGGGAGGCGAGGCGACCGACAGCTTCGATGCGGGCAACAACGACACCGTCTGGTCGCTCTTGTTATCGCCGTCGGGCTCGGCCGAGGTCCAGCGCGATGGCATCCTGCAAGGCGTCTATGCCTTCGATTCGGCATCCCTCACCGGCGCCCGCCTGGCGGTCTTCGGCCGCAATCTGAGCGTGGCAGACACGAGCGCAGCGCTGGCTCGCATCGAAATCGGGATACAGCGCTGCGACAACCCAAGAGCATGGACCGACCGGCAGCCCATCACCGTCCTGGTCCAAGACGAGCCGGTCTCGCCGCTGCGCGCTCCGTCGATCGCGGGGGACGACACGACGACGTGGTTGGCGTTAGAGATCGGCGACGGGATCTTCGTCGGGGAGCGACGAGCCGGCCAGCTGGTTGTCGACGCAGTGCCGGTGTTGATGCCGAGCGAGCCTTACGAAGCGCTCGGCATCGGTGACCCGGAGCTGGTCTGGGACGGCGCCGCCTGGTCCCTCTTCTACACGGCTCGCGATGACAACGGAGCCGGAAGCATTCGAGCCGCGGTCGCAGGCCCGAGCCCCGCGAGCTTCGTGAGAAGCGAGGCTCCCGTGTTGACGCCGTCGGCCGACGTGGCCTCGTTCGATGCGCCGAGTGTCCTCTACCGTGATGGCCTCTGGGTCATGGTGGTGCGCGCCATGCTCGCGAGCGGGGCCACCGAGCTTCGGGCGTACTACACGAGCGATCTGCAGGGCGGTTGGGCGCGGGTGGTCAATGGCGGCCTCGAGCCGCTCAGCCGCGTCGAGGAGCCGACGTCCGAGATCACCAGCCCGAGCCTGATCATTCACAACAGCGCCTACCACCTCTACTACGCGCGCCGAACGGGGACCCGCTGGGCCGTGGAGCTTGCAGTTTCCGACGAGCTCCTGCTCTGGCGGCCCATCGGACCAGTCATCGGTGCGAGCGGCGAGGGTTTCGACAGCCTGGGCGGCAACGGGCCCGATGCGCTCTCCCAAACCGACCGGGTCGACGTCGTTTACATGGGGCAAAACGGGATTTCCTTCGAGCTCGGGTATGCGTCCCGGCCGGCGCCTTCGGACACTGCGTCGAGCATCTTTTGACACGAGGCGCCCCGGCACCGATGTTGAAGGGATGGCGTCCTTTGCGACGGAGCCGCCGCCCGCAAGCCCAAACGCCAAGAGCCGGCGCCGCGCGGGTGCGTTCATCGCGGCCTTCGTGCTCTTCCAATTCCTGGCGCCGCTGAGCTACCTAGGGCGGGAGGATGCCTCGGACGAGCGGTTCACCTGGCGCCGATTCACCAGGTCGGACGAGGTCGCCTGCGAAACCAGCGCTTGGGTGGAGCGCGCTGACGGCGAACGGCGGGACATCGCGCTCGAGTCGACGATCCACCAACAATGGGTCGACTACGTGCAACGCGACCGGCGCGCCGTCGTGGACGCGTTTCTTCAAAAGCAGTGCGAAGCTCCGGGCGTGCTGCGCGTCGAGCTGGTCAATCATTGTGACGACGCGCGCGGCACGCGTGAGTACAGCCTTCGCTGCGCTGAGGATCGGTCGGCCACGATCAGGACGGCAACGAGATGAGATCCCTCGAACGGTACTGGTTTGGCGACGTGGCGCTGGCGCGCCCGTATCTGGCGCTACGCTTCGTGCTCGCGCTGCTGGCGTTCGATACATGGCTTAACATGATCCCCGAGGGCGCGAAGTACGGCGTCGGATCCTTCAACGTGGCGCATTTCCCTTGGTTCGAGGGCTTCGTCCCGAGCTCCGGATTCTACGTCGGCGTTCTGTCATTCACCGGCGTGCTGGCGCTGAGTCAGGCGCTTTATCGGCCCCATCGGATTGCCATCGTTCTGATCGCGGCGGGTTACACGCTCGGCTGGTCGTGTAGCCTGCTCGACTCCGTCGCCTATCACTACCTGCTTTCGCTCTATCTCGTTTGCTTCGTGTTCTTTCCCATGCTGAGTGCGCGGTCTGCGTTTTCTCGTTCGGGCGAGGCGCCGCGCGGGAGCGCCTGGGCGTACGTTCTGTTCTGCGTCACGACGGCGACCGTGTACTTCTACGTTGCCGCTTGGTCGGCAGCTGAAGGGCAAAGCTATTGGTTGCCCATGCTGTGCTGCGCGGCGTACCTCGTGGCCACCATGCAAGATCGCACCGAGCTCCCTGCGCTTCGCTCTGCGATTCCGCTGCTCGGCGTGGCGCCGGTGGTCTTTCACTTGGCGACACCGAGCCAAGATTGGCTTTCGATCTACACGATCGGAATCGCCCTCATCGTGTTTGCACCCATGGCGCCGCTCCATCAGCTCGGCACCTGGCTCACCCGACCTGCTCGAAACCTCGCCGACGAGCCTTCGACCGGCGGCATCGACGAGCGCGCGTCTCGGCTCTTCTACGCATCCCTCCTGGGGCTGATCGTGGCGCCCATGGTGAGCATGTTCATCGATCTCCCCGGAGTGAAGACTGGCTGCACTTTGACGGCCATCGCCATGCTTCTGGTGATGGGGCGGCAGCTTTATCTGACCCCTCGCTGGCGTCCCGTATGGCGGGTAGCCAGCCTGATGGGCGGCTGCCTCGCGCTTTGGATCACGATGACCGCTAGCGATGCCCAGTTCGACTACTACCAGCGAGGCGCGCTCGACGCCGACCGCCGCGGCGACCACGACACCGCCGTGGAGCTCCGAGAAAAGGCGCTACGGCACGCACCCTAGGGCCGTTGTCCCGGGCTCCGCCCAAGAACGGGTAAATCCACGCAGCGGCTGCTAGTCTCGGCATCCATGATGACGGCGGACGGCTGGATCACCATCGCGGTGATCGTTGGAATGGTGCTCGTCATGGCCGCCAACGTGGCCGGACCGGACCTCGTGCTGCTCGCCGGAGTCACCATCTTGCTCCTCACCGGCATCATCGAGCCGTCCGAAGCCTTCAGCGGTTTTGCGAATCCCGCCGTGATCACCATCGCAGCGCTTTTCGTCGTGGCCGCCGGCGTAAAGGAGACCGGCGGGCTCGATCTGGCCGCCCGCGTCGTGCTCGGAAAACCTCGATCGCTCGCGGGCGGTCAGCTGCGAATGATGTTTCCCGTCGCGGCGCTGTCGGCATTCCTGAACAACACCCCGGTGGTTGCCATGTTCGTGCCACTGGTCACGAGCTGGGCGCGCCGTCTCGACTTCAGCGTCTCGTTGATGCTGATGCCGCTTTCGTACGCGACGATCCTCGGGGGAACCTGCACCCTCATCGGCACGAGCACCAACCTCGTGGTCGCCGGTCTTGCGCGCCAATGGGACCCGGCGATTCAGTTTCCGATCTTCGAAATCGCTCAGTTGGGGATTCCAGCGCTCGGTCTCGGGATGATGTACATCGTGCTGACGTCGCAGCGACTGCTCAAGGATCGCCGGGGTGCGCTTCAAGAGCTCGGCAAGGCGCGTGAGTATTCGATCGCGATGCGCGTGGAGAAGGGGTCTCCCGTCATCGGAGAGACCATCGAGGACGCCGGGCTTCGTTCGCTCCGTGGCGTCTATCTCTATGAGATCGAGCGCGAAGGCCGCTCTCTTGCCGCCGTCCCCCCTTCGACCGTCTTGCGGGAAGGCGACCGGCTTCACTTCACGGGGGTCGTCGACTCGGTGGTCGACCTGCGAAAGCAGCGCATCGTCCCCGACACCGACCAGGTCGACAAGATCACCCCGAGCCGGGATAGGCGGCTGGTCGAGGCAGTCGTCGCCGCGCATTCCTCGCTGGTCGGGCAGACGGTGCGTCAGAGCCGTTTTCGCACCATCTACGATGCGGCCATCCTCGCCGTGCATCGTCAAGGCGTCCGGGTCACGGAAACCAAAGTGGGCGACATTCGACTACAGGCAGGTGACGTGCTGCTCATCGAGTGCCGGCCCGAGTTCGTGGAGGCCCGCCAGCGAGATCCCAACTTCGCGTTGATCGCAGAGGTCGAGGACAGCGCACCGCCGCGCCACGACCGTGCCTGGTTGGCCGCGGTGATCCTGTTCTTGATGGTCTTGGTCAACGCGACCAGCACGATGGATCTCATGACCGCATCGCTGGCTGCCGCCGCCCTGATGCTGCTGACACGCTCCCTCACGGGGCAGGAAGCGCGCCGCTCGATCGACTGGCCCGTGCTCATCGCCATCGCCGCTGCATTCGGCATCGCTGCGGCGATCCAGAAGAGCGGCGCCGCCGAGATCATCGCCTCGCGAATCGTGCATCTGGCCGAGCCCTTCGGCAGCGTGGGGGTGCTGGTCGCCATCTACGCCATCACCGCCATTCTCGCTGCGCTCGTCACCAGCAAGGCATCGGCGGCGCTGATGTTTCCGATCGCGGCAGCCGCTGCGGAGGCCCAAGGGATAGGTCTAGTGCCGATGAGCTACATGATGATGATCGCTGCGGCCACCGCGTTCGCCACGCCCATCGGCTTCCAGACGAACTTGATGGTGTACGGGCCTGGGGGCTACAAGTACATCGACTTCCTTCGGCTCGGCGTGCCATTGCAAGCCCTGGTTGGAATCAGCACGGTCACCATCATCAGCCTCGCATGGCTCTGAGCGCTCATGCCCCGATTTCCAAACATCTCCGATCACGCACACACCGTATCTTCTCGGGTCTACAGCAGCCTCGAGCATCGGGCCCGCCTCCGAAACGACGACATCTACCCGTTGCACGTCGGCGACACCTACCGCGATCCGGTCGAAGCAGCCCGGGCGGAGCGCCAGCTGACCAGCGAGCACCCGGGGCTTCACAAGTACGCCCCGGTCCGAGGAGAGCCGGAGTTGATCGATGCCTTCGTCGGCTACGTGAAGGCCCGGCACGGCGAGACGCTCGAGCCGGAGCAGGTGCAGGTGATGTCGGGCGCCACGGCAGGACTGAGCGTCGTGTGCCAGGTGCTGCTCGCTCCCGGGGATGAGGTGTTGCTTCCGTCGCCGTTTTGGCCGCTCAGCCGCGGCATCATCGCGACGAAAGGCGCCGTGCCGGTGCAGGTTCCTTTCTACACGCGGCTCGACGAGCCTGGCTTCGACGCGGAAGCGTCGCTCGAGAGCGCAGTCACGGAGCGGACCGTGGCACTCTACGTCAACACGCCGAACAACCCGAGCGGACGCGTGCTTTCGAAGGCGACCATCGACGCCATGCTGCGCGTCGCGAAACGGCACGATCTATGGGTGCTGTGCGACGAGGCATACGAAGAAATCTACTTCGACCAGGATCCGCCAGAGGCGGTCTGGAAGAGGCCGGAGGTTCGGGATCGCGCGATTGCCTTTCACACGCTATCGAAGACCTACGGGTTGGCGGGCGCACGCGTGGGATTCACGCACGGGCCCGAGTCGATCATGGCGACCATCGCGGGCATGCAGACCTTCCACACCTATTGCGCCCCGCGGCCCATGCAGTTCGGCGCCATCAAAGCACTGCGCCAAGGCGGCGCCTGGGTCGAGCAGAGCCGGGCCCTCTACCGGGAAGCGGGCTACATGACGGCCGACACGCTCGGCGTGGCCCGCCCTCGAGGCGGAACGTTTTTGTTCCTTGACGTGAGCGATCTCCTCGACCCGGGGGAAGAGGACTGCAGCGTGTTTCTCGAGCGCTGCGCGGACCAAGGTGTCCTGCTCACGCCCGGCCGCTCGTGCGGCGCGGACTACGCGAAGTGGGTGCGCCTTTGCTTCACGGCAGTGCCCCCGGCTCGTCTCGCGGCCGCTTTGGCAAGGCTGGCTCCGGTCTTTCGAAGACCTTCTTGTTGATCGCAGCATCGATCGACGACGAGCCTGGTCCCGTCAGCGTCAAGCACGCGTAGACGGCGGCGTAGAGCAGCGGCAGCTCCCGCGACGACCAAGGGTCCTCGAAGTGATGGACGAAAACAGCGACCATCATGGCGATGAAGAGCGTTGCGGCGGCAAAGCGGCCTAGGAGCCCGAACAGGAGCAAGATGGAGCATCCAACCTCTGCGAAAAGAATCAGCCTGAAGCTCATTTCGGTGCCGACATTGAGGGGGTCGGGAAAGCTCGTAGCCAGCGTCTCGTATTCGAGCAGCTTCGGGATGCCGTGACTCAGCATAAGCAAGGAAACCGCGATTCGAAGCAGAAAAATGCCGTGGTCCGCGAGCTGTCGGCGCATGCAGGGGGTTATACAGCCGCTCTGCGCGGGTCGCATGGCGAATCCTTGCTCGGTTCTGGGAGTCGGCCCGATCCTCGTTACACTGAAGGCGTGGAATCGTGTCCATCATGCACGGCCATGCCGCTTACGGGGTACGAGGCGAGCCCAGGCGTTCAGGTCGAGCTCTGCACGGGGTGTCGCGGGCTATTCGTGGATCGACACGAGATTCGCCAGCTGGTCGGTCACGGCTCGCTCGCCAGAGCGACCGAGATGGTGCCGGTCTCGCTCGGCGAGGAAATGAGCGTCCGCTGCCCGAAGTGCGTTGAGCCGGCAATGCAACCTCTTCGGGTGCTTGGCGCGCCGGACGTCGAGTGTTGGCAATGCCGAAGCTGTGGAGGGCTTTGGCTCGGCGACGGGGCGTTCTTCGCCTTGGCGCGCGCGCTGCGAGCCTCAGGGCCGGCGGTGCGTGCATCAGCGCCGCCGATCAGCGAGCCGATGAGCCAGTCCCTCACGTCGACCGATACGGGTTTGCTGCACAGCCGAAGCCGTTACGACCAGGGGCTCGAGAATCTCATCGCCGTCCCGCTCGTCCTGGGGCTGAGCGCCCTGCTCTGCTCGACCCAGCTCGGCCGAGTCATGGCCTCGCTGGTCGGCATGCCGTTTCACGAGCTCGGCCACGCGGCCGCATCTTGGCTCAGCAGCCGCATCGCGATTCCGCTTCCCTTCTTCACCTTTTGGTTCGACGAGCAGTCGGTGTTGATGGGATCGATCGTCGCCGGGTCGCTCGGTTGGCTGACGTTTCACACGCATCGCGAGCGCAACTGGTTCATGTTGGCCGCCGCGAGCACGGTGCTCGTCGCGTGGGCCGTCATCACCTTTGCGGTGCCAGCGTCGCAGACCCTCATGTGGCAGATCCTAGCGGGCGGATGGGGGGAGATCGTGTTCGGTGGGTTCCTGCTCGTCGCCTTCTACTTCCCGCTTCCCGATCGCTTTCGCTGGGACTTCTGGAGATGGATTGCGCTTTTTCCGGCTGCGCTCACGCTGACCCACGCGACCTCGCTCTGGCGCACCGTCTCTCAGGACGTTTCGCAAATGCCCTGGGGCTCGGCGGTTGGCAGCGACAGCGATGGCGACATGAACCGGCTGGTCCAACAGTTCTCGTGGAACGCCAACGACCTCGCCGACTTCTACCTCGGCACGGCCTACTTATGGCTCGCCGCAGTCGGTGTGGCGTTCGCCTACGCCGCCTACCGCTTCGTCGGAAAACGGGGATGACCCTTCTTCAAAGGATCAATCGGTCAGGCCCCACTTGGCCTTGTTTTCGGAGACCTGCTCGGGCGTCGGCTGCTCTTTGCCCTCGTTTGCCGGCACCTCGAAGTCGTCCTGGCACTCCATCATCTTCGCGTTGAGCTCGGTGTCTTCGGCGAAGACCTCGGGAACCGAGGCGTCCTCGTAGATCGCTTCCCAGGGACACTCCGGCTCACACGCGCCGCAATCGATGCACTCTTCCGGTTGAATGTACAGTTGGTTCGGGAAGGTCTCGCGGTCGTCGCCCTTGTACTCGTAGATGCATTCGACAGGACAGACGTCGACGCAGGACATGTCGACGCAGTCGCGGCAAAGACGTGTAATGACCCAGGTCATCGGACTCCCTTCCGGAAAAAAGAGGCTGAAAGCTAGCAGGGGGCTTCCAGCCGGTCAAAGACGATCGGCCGGCCCGCTACCGCTTGGTTTTCGGGCGCGTCTTGTTGGGCGGCGTCGCCTTCTTCTTCTGCGCCGCGGTCTTCTTGGGCGCCTCGGTCGGATGACAGCCCGCGCACGTGAAGCCCTCGACGCCGAGGAGCTTCCCCATTGCAGGCGTGACCGTCTCCTGCATGAACTTCACCGTCTCGGGAAATGTTGCGAGCATCCCGCGGTGACCGGGCGTGCCCTCGGGCGGAACGATGTACATCGATGGTGCGGGCATCTTGAAGTTGATTTCCTGCATCTCTTCGCCATGGCAGTCGACGCAGTCGAAGTCGGCGAACTCCTCGGCATCGTGCGCCACGAAGAGCTCCTTCATGATGGGGTTCACCTTGCCTATCATGTAGAATTCCTTGTCTTCGACACTCATCTGCTCCCACGGAGAATCGGGCGGAGTGAGCCCCATCACCTCGATCGCGCTCACCTTTTTCGTCGATTCGGGCTTGGGTCCGCCGCAGGCCGTCGCGAGCACCAGGGCAGCGAGGGCCGCTGATTTCATGATCCCTGTCATCGAGGGAAATGGTAGTGCAAGCTTGGTGACGATGCCCGTACTATCGCGTGAGATCTAGAGGTGGCGCGTGCATTCGCAATCGTCTCGATCGCCGTCATCTTGACCGGCTGGGTCACCGTGGGCTTCTTCTCGACTTTTCAAAGGCAGATGGTCTTTCCTGGGCCCGAAGGGGTCAGCGAGGCGCTGCTCGACCGCGCGGCCGACCAAGTCGGCGCATCCGTGCTCCGTATCCCGACGGCCGATGGTGAAACTCTGTACGGGTGGCATCGAGCGGCGGTTCGATCCGGCCCACGGCGGGTCGTGCTCTATCTTCACGGCAACGCTTCCTCTCTGCTCGCCCAGTTGGAGCTTCAGAACCTGCTCTTGAGCGAGGGGTGGGACTTCCTCGGCATTCACTACCGTGGCTATCCCGGAAGCACCGGATCCCCGAGCGAGGCCGGCCTCCACGAAGATGCGATGGCTGTGTGGCGCTGGGCAGTCGACGCGCTCGGCGCTTCGCCATCCCGCATCGCCATTCACGGGCGCAGCTTGGGCGGCGCCGTGGCCGTGCATCTCGCGGCCGAGGCGAGCCCCGGCGCGCTGGTGCTCGAGTCCACCTTCACGTCGATCGTCGATTTGGCCAAGGAGCGATTTGGTTGGCTGCCCGTGGGCCCGTTTTTGGAGCACCGTTTCATGAGCCGCGACTACGCCGGCCGAGTTTCCTGCCCGGTGCTAGTCGCGCACGGAGGCGCGGACTCCTTGATCGACGTCCGCCATGGCAAGGAGCTGGCCCGCCTTTTCCGGGCGGACGAGTACATCGAGGTCCCAGGCATCGATCACAACGACATGCTGCTGGTCGGCGCCACCGCCTCCCGCTACCTTCGCTTCTTGGAGGGCACCATCCCCGCGACGGGGCGGTAACCCGGCGTCCCCGCATCGCAGGCTATAGTAGCGCCGTGTTTCGATTCGCATCGATCTTCATCGTGGCAGTGCTCCTGCTTTCCTGCCGGCGTGGCAAAGAGCAGGCGGTGGCCATTGCGCCCAGCAACTCGCCCATGGATCCGTCCGCGGTTCCTTCCGATCCGTTCGGCGCCGCAAGCCCAGCCTACGCGGCCCTACGCGAGGTCGCGGATGAGGCGTTGGCCCGTTCGTGGGACGGGCAATTGCCAAGCTTCGCCGGCTGGCTGGAACAAGAGACGGTCGCGGTGGAGCGGGCGCTCAGCTTGCTGAAAGCGCTTCGCGTTGGCGCGCGAGACGAGTACGCCGTGGCGAATGCACGCATCGCTTTGGTCTACGAGCACATCGCTCGGGGGTTGACCGAAGCCTCGGCGGCTGCCGAAGCCGCAGGGTACGACGCCGATTGGAAAGACCAACAAGGGCGCATTCGGGAACAGGCACATGCTTTTTGGATGCGCTGCGTTCGGCTGTGCAGCACGGGAGGCGCTCACTTGGACGCGTGGGATCTGCGGTGCCGCTACGGAGGCGCGCAAGGCCCCGAGCAATCGCCTCGACAGCTTAATTGAAACATGTTCTATTTCTTCCCTATGTCGAAAGGGAAGAAAGCTCGCGCACCCAAGCCGGCTGAGCCGCCGCTCGTCGTCACCCAATCAAACGGAAGAAGCTGGGACGACGAGGCGGACGTGGTCATCGTGGGCTTCGGCGGCGCAGGGGCATGCGCGGCGCTCGAGGCCAGAGCCCACCGCGCAGACGTCTTGGTCCTCGATCGGTTTCATGGAGGCGGCGCGACGGCGATCAGCGGAGGCGTGCTCTACGCCGGCGGCGGGACGCACATCCAGAAGGAAGCCGGCGTCGAGGACGACCCCGAAGCGATGTTTCGCTATCTCTCACAAGAGGTGAAAGGCGTCGTCTCCGAAGACACCCTGCGTGACTTCTGCAACAAGAGCGTGGAGAACCTCGGTTGGCTCGAGCAGCATGGCGTGCCCTTCGAGGGCTCGTTGTGTCCTTATAAGACCAGCTATCCCACCGACGACTACTATCTCTACTACTCGGGCAACGAAGGCTTTGCGCCCTACAAGGACGTCGCGAAGCCCGCGCCGCGCGGCCACCGTGCCAAGGGAACCGGGCTTCCGGGCGCGAACTTCTACGAGCCGCTCCGGAAAGCCGCGCACCGCGCAGGTGCTCGCGTCGAGTACGAGGCTCGCGTCACCCGGCTGGTGATCGACAGCAAGAATCAAGTGCTCGGCGTCGAGTACCGCCAAATCGAGGGGCTCTGGAGCAAGCTGCACCGCAAGCTTCACGAAGCCGGGATTGCAGTGGTGAAGTACAATCCCAAGCTGGCAGCCAAGCTGCGCGAACGTTGCTTTCGGATCGAGGCGGACCACTCCGCGGTCAAGCGCGTTCGGGCGCGCAACGGGGTGATCCTCGCGGCCGGTGGGTTCATCTACAACCGGGAGATGGTGAAGGAAATCGCACCGCAATACCGGACCGGAATGCCGCTCGGCACCGCCTCGGACAATGGAAGCGGCATCCTGCTCGGCCAGAGCGTCGGTGGCAAGACCGACTTGATGAGCCGCATCTCGGCGTGGCGCTTCATCAACCCGCCCGAAGCTTTCGCGAAGGGCATGATCATCAACCAAAAGGGAGAGCGCTACATCAACGAGTTCATGTACGGCGCGGCCGTGGGTGAAGCCATGGTCGAGCAAAACGACGGCGTCGCTCTGTTGATCATCGATGCGGACCTCAGGAAGCTGGCCCGCGAGCAATGCAAGCCCGGCAAGGCGCAATGGTTTCAACGTGCGCCCGCGCTGCTCAACCTGTGGTTCAACAGCAAGGAGGCGAAATCACTCGAAGAGCTTGCCAAGATCATCGAGGTCCCCATCGAGACGCTTCGCAAGACGTTCGACGAGTACAACGATGCGGCCGACGGCAAGATCGCAGACCGCTTCGGAAAAGACCGCGCCAAGATGCACGCCATGCGCGAAGGGCCGTACTTCGTGATCGACGCGGGAATCCGCAGCAAACGGTTCCCTTGCCCGACCCTGACCCTCGGCGGCCTGGTCGTGGACGAGCGCACGGGTCAGGTGAAACGCGAGGACGGCGGCGTGATTCCAGGCTTGTACGCGGCGGGCCGCAACGCGGTCGGCGTCTGCTCGCGACAGTACGTGAGCGGCTTATCGATCGCAGACTGCGTATACTCGGGACGTCGTGCCGGCGGCGCGGCGGCTCGAGGCGAGGTCTATGCAACGCACGCTGCGCCGACCCCGACCCAAGGCACCCCGATTCAAGCCAGACTGCCCCTCGAGGGCCTGCCAACCATACGCGAGCGTCAGGTGGCGGACCCCTCACCGGAAGCGCATGCCACGACGGTTCGCCGCGCCAGAAACGGCTCGGCATATCCACGTCAGCCCCTGCATCGGAGCATCCGGCGTCCAGGAGGAGCCAGCCGGACCTCCCAACAAGGCCGCGGCGGGCTGTCCAAGCGATCGCGGTGATCCCATGCTCCTCGAATCCGAGCGTCGCGCGATCGTCGATGTCCTGATGCGGTACTGCACCGCGATCGACACGAGCTCGTGGCATCTTCTGTCGGACGTGTTTCTACCCAATGCGCGCGTCGACTACCGAGGCGCGGGGGGTCCCATGTTGAGCGGCGCCGAGACGGCGGACTGGCTCGAGGAGCACATGGCTCGCTTCGCTGTCTTGCAGCACTTCTTGTCGAACATACGCGTCGCGCAGGAGGGCAACGAGGTGCGGTCCAATGCTTACGTGCTCGCCGTCCACGGCTTCAAGGGCGAAGACGGCAAGATGCGTTTTTTCGACCTCGGCGGCGAGTACAGCGACCGGCTGGTGGAGACATCGGCAGGATGGCGCATCTCGGAGCGCATCCTGCGGACCCGTTGGTTGCGGGGCGACATCCCGGGAGGGTGACTTGACGTGCGACCGGCCGGGGCTAATGGTGGCTTCCGATCATGAGTGACGAAGTGAATGATCAGGAAGCCGAGCAGTGTGTTCGCAAGCTGCTCGCGTACATCGGTGACGACCCCTCGCGAGAAGGCTTGGTAGACACGCCGAGACGCGTGTTGGGCGCCCTTCAGGAGCACTTTCGGGGTTACCACGAGGACCCCGTCGCGCACCTGTCTCGCACGTTCACCGAGGTGGAAGGCTACGACGAGCTCGTGCTCGTGAGCGACATCGAGATCTACAGCCACTGTGAGCACCACGTGGTTCCATTCGTTGGCAAGGCGCACGTCGCCTACATCCCCAATGGCAAGGTCGTGGGCCTGTCGAAGGTGGCGCGGGTCGTCGATACGTTCGCAAAGCGGCTGCAAGTGCAGGAAAAGCTCACGGCCCAGATCGCTCACGCGATCGACGAGACGCTGACCCCCCAGGGGACCGCGGTCATCTTGCAGTGCCAACACTTCTGCATGTGCTATCGGGGCGTTCGAAAACCCGGATCTTGGACCACCACGAGCCGGTTGACGGGGTGCTTTCTGAAGGACGAGGCGGCGCGCATGGAGCTGCTGACCCTCATCGGGATGCAGCGGTCGATCGGCGGCCATGGCGGCTGAGCCGGCTCGATCTCAGAGCGTTCCCACCGTAGAGTAGCGGCATGCGCGAGCAGCACTACGACTGGGTCATCATCGGGTCGGGTTTCGGCGGAAGCGTTTCCGCGCACCGGTTGACGCAAAAAGGGTACAAGGTCCTCGTCATCGAGAAGGGGCGGCGGTTCAAGCCGGAGGACTTCCCGAAGACCAACTGGGACTTGAAGCGGTGGATGTGGAATCCGTCCCTCGGCCTGAAGGGAATCTTCAAGATGTCCTTTTTGAAGCACATGACCGTGCTTCACGGCGTCGGGGTCGGCGGCGGCTCGCTGGTATACGCGAACACACTGCCGACGCCGAAGTCGGCGTTCTTTCAGTCGGGGTCCTGGGCAGGCCTCGCCGACTGGGAAACCGAGCTCGGGCCTCACTACCAGACGGCCAAACGCATGCTGGGCGCCACGCCGAATCCCGTCATGACCAAGGGCGATCACGTCATGAAGGAGATCGCCAAGGACATCGGGCGCGAAGAGCACTTCCACCCCACGGAGGTCGCGGTGTTTTTCGGCGAGCCCAACAAGAAAGTGCACGATCCGTACTTCGACGGAGAGGGCCCGGATCGCGTGGGCTGTAACTTCTGCGGCGCCTGCATGACCGGCTGCCGCATCGGCGCGAAGAACACGCTCGACAAGAACTACCTCTACCTCGCCGAGAAGCATGGCGCCGAGGTCGTCCCGGAGACGGAGGTGACTGCGGTCAGGCCGCGCGACGGCGGCGGGTACCGCATCGAAACCAAGCCTACGTTCACTAAGGGCCCGAGCCGTGTGGTCAATGCCGACCGGGTGATCTTCGCGGGCGGCGTGATGGGCACGATGCCGCTTCTGCTGAAGATGAAGGAAGATCCGAACGGGCTTCCCAATCTCTCGGAACGCGTGGGCGATTTCGTGCGCTCGAACAGCGAAGCGTTGTTCGGGGTGGTGTCGCCAGAGAAGCACATCAACTTCTCGAAGGGCGTCGCGATCACCTCGATTCTGCATACAGACGATCACAGCCACATCGAGCCTGTGCGGTACGGCGCAGGGTCGGGTTTTTTTCGAACGCTTCTCGCCCCGCATGCACCCGGGCCCACGGTCCTGTCTCGCATCTGGGGCGCTCTGAAAGCATTCTCCCGCCAACCCATTCGCTGGTTGAGGGCCCTCTTCGTCAAAGACCTCGCAAAGCAATCGCAGGTTCTGCTCTACATGCGCACGATCGAAGGGACGCTCCGCATGCGGCTCGGGCGTGATCTCCGAACGGGGTTTCGCCGCGGGCTGGTGACCGAGGTCGACGATCCCAGCCAAGCGCCGTCTGCGTTCATGGAAGAGGCCACCGAGCTCGCCGAGAAATTCGCGGATAAGGTAAACGGCGTGCCGACCACGCTCATGACCGAGACGCTGCTCGGTGTGCCCTCGACCGCACACATCCTGGGCGGCGCCTGCATGGGCGCATCCGCGGAAACCGGCGTCATCGACGCCAATCACGAGGTATTCAACTATCGCGGGCTCTACGTCATCGATGGCTCGGCAATTTCCGCGAACCCAGGGGTCAACCCCTCTCTGACCATCACCACGCTGGCGGAACGCGCGATGAGCCTCATTCCAGAAAAGCGGGCTGCCTTCCCCGCGAAAACCGCAGGCAGGGAACCCGCCGCCGTCATGGAGGGGTCACCAGCCGAGTGAGCGAGGTCGAAGGGTCGGCGGGCTCGGGAGGCTCGAGCTCGAAGGTATCGACCACCTCCGTTCCGCGCTCGTCGCAGTAGAGCGCCCAGTGTCCCCACTGCGGATCTCCGAGCTTCAGAAACAGCGCGAGGCAGGCGTAGTACGCGCGCGCCGAGAGCTCCGCAAAGGGCGTGATGTGCTCGGTCAGCGCGTCGGTGTAGATGCCGAGAAGCTCCTCGTCTTTGGCGATGTGCTCCGGGACGGGCGCGCCGCGGATGCTGCTCGCCATGTCCTCGTACATGTAGCCAAAGAGCGCGGTGCCGATCCCGCGCTCGAAGAGTGGATGCGTGCGAAGGGCATGCGTAGCGGCGAGGGCACGATCGGTGGCTTCCTGCCGGCGTAGGAGCCATTCACGGAACTCGCCTTCAGCCCATGCATCGATGGCCTCTTCGGAATCGCCCTCTGGCGGCTCTGGCGGGCGAACCGCAACGGCTTCTTCGACGCGGCTCCACAGCTCTTGCAAGTCGCGGCTCAGCTCCTCGCGTGGATACACCGGCTGCGGGACCGGAATGGGGCCGACCACTGCTTCTTGTGCGCCCTCCGGCGTTTGGCGGCCGGCACAGCCCATCGCCGCCAAGATCAGGATAGGGAGCAAACGCCACATGCCGCGACATTAACAGGGGGAGATCGGGTGGGCGAGTTTTGGACGCAAAGCCGGTTGACTTGAGGGGGAAACCACCTTTCCATGGCTGCATGGTCGCCTCCCTCGTCGAGCTGACCGACGCCACCAGCGTCGATCACGCCGCCCGGGCATTGTTTGGCAGCTCGCTCGACAGCAGGCCTTCCGTCTCGCACAGCATCGCGGTGTGGAGGGCCGAGGAAAACGCGCCGCTCACGACAATCCGAATCAACGAGTACAGTCCCAAGAGCGACCTAGATTTCCTCTCGCTTCACATCGGGCGGGCCCGGGCAGACGCGATCATCATCACCGGGAAGATTCTGCGCGACGAGCCCACTCTCTCATACGACCTTCACGCCGACCCGCGATGGGGTGATGCGCTGGTGAGCTGGCGGGAGCGGCGCTGGGGCCTGTTCGAGCCTCCCTGGCTCCTGATCCTGACGGAGAGCGGAGATTTGGACTTCGGCCACCCTGTCTTTCGCAGTTGGGCCCGCCCTTTGATCTTCACCACGGACCGAACCGCTACGCGCAAGCTGGCGGCCGCCCCATGCCCCGTCGTCTCCGACGAAGCCCCCGACATCCAGCGCGCGATCCAGCACCTGCAGATCACGCGGGAGTGCGAGTGCGTGTCCATCGAGGCAGGACCCTCCACGATTCGGTCGCTCTACAAGCGCCCGATGCGCGTCAAGGAGCTCTTGCTTTCGGTCTACCTCGAGTCCTCGTTGGACGACCGTGCCCGGGGTGAGCCGTTGATCGAGCTCTCGGAGGTGCGGGCGATGTTTCGAAGAGAAACCTCGGCTACGCACCGAGAGGGAACCCAGCATTGGAGCTTTCATCGGTTGCGCCGGTAGCGCTTCGATGCACACCGCTGTAGGCTCGAACGAGCCGATGGGAGCCCCACTACAGAAGGTACCACAAAGCGCCGCGCTTCTGGTGGGGTTGCTGGTGCTGATCGTCGTCAGCCCGTCCGTTCAGGTCAAAGGCGCGGAAGTGGTCATCGAGCTGATCTTCGATCTGATCTTGCTCGCGGGCGTATACGCAGTTCGAGCCAGTAGGCACCGATGGACGTTCGGAGCGTTGACGGCGATCACGCTCGCCATCCGGTGGGGTGAGATATTGTGGGGAGACCGGCAGTACGACCCGCTTTACTTGGGCCTCACGGTGGCATGGCTTGCCTATGCGACCTGGATCGTCGTGGGCCAGTTGTTTCAGCGTCGCGACGTGAGTATCGATACGATTTTTGGCGCCATCACCGCCTATCTGTTGATCGCGGTGGCCTTCATGGAGCTCTACTCGCTCATCGAGTTGCAACGCCCAGGTTCGTTCGCGGGCCTGGCGGATGCCACGGAGCCAAACCGGCAGCAAATGGGTGGAACGATGCTGTACTTCAGCCTCGTCTGCCTCACCACCATGGGCTTTGGCGACATCGTGCCGGCGTCCAACCTTGCGCGGCCTCTGGCCGCGCTGGAGGGGGTCATCGGTCAGCTCTATCTGGCAATCATGATCGCAAGGCTGGTTGGGTTGCACATCAGCCGACGAAACGACTGAGGAGGAGGCAACTCGAAGATGATGCGAGACTCGCAGCGCATCTCGGCCAGCAAACAGCTACGGCGACTCGAGACATTTCTCGACGTCGCTTACGCGGTGTTGTTCGTCGACTTCATCATGTTCCTGCCGCGCACCGAGGACATGACGTGGATGGACCTGCCCTTTGGGCTGTTCTCGCTTCTCGTAGACAATTCGGTGAATCTCCTGAGACTGATCATTGCGGTCGGTCTGACACTGATCTCGTGGAACCTCACGCACAAGCTTCTCGGGCCACTCGAACGCACTGACAGCAGGCACACTTTGCTCGTGCTCCTGCAGTTGATCTTCGTCTGCTTGTTCCTGTTCTTTGCAATCGGCGACCCGGCGCTCATGAGCGTTTCGTCGCCGGTAGGTCAGAGTCTTTCGCTTGCGGTCTCGGGGTTCATCGGAATCGCGCATTGGTCCTACGCCCGCAAGAAAGGTCTTGTGCGAGCCGAACTGACCGAAGAGGACAAGGACGAGGTGGGTAGAAACGTAATCATCGAGCCCGTGACTGCCTTGCTCAACACAGGCTTGGCGTTCGTGGGACCCGGAGCGTGGACCGTCGGCTGGTTCCTGATCCCGATCATTCTGCTCGCAGCAAGGCAACGGATGGACCGCCCTGGCCAGCGCTCATAGAACAACCAACCGAGAAAGAACTTGAATACGTGGGAGTTGGTTCGAAACTCGGTCTTCGTGAAGCTGTTCAAGCCGATCGTGTAGCTGAGATCGAAGTTGAGGGGGCCAAGGTCGAACTGGGTTCCAAAGCGAGCGCCTGCCACGTAGATCGCAAGCGGATATCCAGGGATTTGTTTTGGCTTGAACTTGAGCGCCTTGCGATTCCGGTTGATGTCGACGAAGCCGCGGAGGTTGAAGGTGCTGCTCAGATCGTCGGCAAGCAGGATGATGATGTTCGGTTGCCGCTTCTTCTCGACGGCGATTGGCGCACTCATGTACGCTTCCTTGCTCTTTTCGAGACTCTTGCTCCACTTGATGCGCCACTTGACCCGGGTGATGGAGCAGCTGACGAGAAGGACAGCGAGCCCGAGCATGACAAACGAACGCACGGTGCGAATGGTCACGACCCCTCGCCCATTCGTACATGCTTCTCGTCGAAAAAAAAACCACAAACGCTGGCCTCAATTCCGAGGGATTTGTACGATGCGGCCATGCGGAGAGCGTGGGCGGTCGCGTCGCTAACGTTGCTGACGCCTGCCATCGCGTCGGCCGGCAACAGCGATGAGGTGAATGCGGGCCTCGACGTGACGCTCACAGGCGGAGCCGTCGTCGCGACCGTCTACACGGGTGCGGCCCTCTGGTACAATCCTGCAGGGTTGGCGCGCATCGAGAAGCCCTCGCTCGAACTCACCGGGGTCACGATCAACTTGCAGGTCATCAAAAACCCCGGATTGATCACGATCGACACCGAGCCCCAATCGAAGAGCGAAGGCGCGGGGTTCAATGTTTCGGTGATTCCCCAAGCGATCACCTTTTCGCTGAAGCTCAGAAACGAGAACCTCAAGCTCGGCGTGGGTCTTTTCAACTCGTCGATCCGGCGCGAGTTCATCACGGAACAGGCCACCTCGCCCGCGGGATCGTCACCTGAGGTTCAAGCGTTTGCCGGCCAGAACTCCCGGTTCGACTTCTTCCACATCAGCACGGGGCTCGCCGCGAGCCTTGCACGGAATCGAAAGCAACACGTGCTCTTGGGAGGCGCAATCGACCTCGTGGTGGCTACCACGCGGGTCGACTCTAGCTCTACCATCTTCTACGACGAAGCCGCGGCGGGGCAAATCAATTCGAGCCAAGTTGCGACCACCACCGGCTTTGGCTTCCAACTCAAGGCGGGCGTGCAATGGGTGCCGATCCAGCAGCTCCGTATCGGACTTTCGGTCACCGCACCGACGTATGTCTTCGCAGCCCTGGAGAGATTCGCCACCTCCTACAGTCAGGCACCGCCAGCCGGCACGATCCCCGACGACCCCGAAGCTCAACAACTCGCAACCGGGAGTGAGGATCGCACTGGGCGTGGCGTCTGGTGGGGTGTCGAGCCGGGAAATCTCCGTTTTGGTCTGGCCTACGTCGGCGACTGGGGTTGGATCGAAGGCGACCTCGTCTACTACTTCCGGCTGCGGCAAGAGCAGGTCGGGCTCGACTTTCGAGGCTTTCTCAACGGTCGAATCGGAACCTCATTTCGGGTGACCAGGAGCATCAATCTCGGCCTTGGCGCGTTTACCGACTTCAGTCAGGTCGATCGGCTTGGCGGGCTGCCCGTGGCAGCCCGCGATGTCGATTTTTTCGGAGTGCACTTCGGAATTCTGTACTCCAACGAAGAAGTGCATCCCGATCGCCAAACCCCGCAAGAGAAAGAGGGCCTCGGACTCTCGGTCGCAATAGGCATCCGCTATGCCCACGGACGTGGCGACACCGTGGGACTGTTGGTTCCGTCCCAGTACGATCCAGAGCCGATCCGAAGCTGCGCCGATGCCGATGCCCCGCAAGGCTGCTTGCCGGTGGCCACCAAGGTGAACGAGATCGCCATCAACCTCGGTTTCAAGGTGGCCTTTTGACATCGGTCGCCGAAAGAGCGCCATGGCCTCACCGTTCCCCATCATCTCGCATCACAGCTTCACTGAGAGGAAACGTCTAGGGGTCTTCGCCAGGATCCAGCCTACGCGAGGCACGAAGATCATTCGATGCCCCCGTGATCTGCATCGCGGAGGTCGGAGGGGCGAGCACGATGCCTGCGTCTGCAAAGCGTTTGAGGATCTCGAGGTTCACTCGCTCATTGAAATCGGAGTAGGCCCAGTAGTCCGGAGGTGCGAACCAGTAGAAGATGACGATACTCAGGGAGTCCGGGTTGAATCCTTCGAAGTACACGCGTGCAGGCTTGCTGGGGGGCATGCCCTCGTGGTCTTTCAGGATTTCGCGGACGATTTCGAGTGCTTCGACGATTTTTTCAGGTGGCGTGTCAGTCGACAGCCGAAGCTTGCTGTCCCTTCGAATGTTCGAGCGCCGGTCGACGTTCTCGATGTCCATGGTCGTCATCTGCTCGTTGGGAACCGAGGTGAGGTGCCCATCGAGTTGACGAATCCGTGTTGAACGAAGCCCGATGTTTTCGACGACGCCATCGTGGCCGCCCGCCACAATTCGCTCTCCCACTTTGTACGGCTTGGCGTTTCCCGCGGGCTGGTCGTGACGGCCGGCTCGAAGGGGTGCTTCTCGCGCCTTGCCTGACCGCCCGCACTCGCTGCTGCGAAGACGGCGACCGACAATGAGATTCCAACGACATGCGAGCAACGCGTCGCCTTGCCGACGATACGGGATCTCCCACGATCTGGCGAGCCGAGAGACCGCTAGGAGTCCGTCAGTCGAATGACCACCTCGTCTAGCTCGCCGCTGTTGATGGCAGAGTCTCTACGCCCTGTAGACCCAGCGAAGGCGTGCGCCGCGCGTGCCGGCGTGTCGTCGGATCTTCTTCGCTGGGAGCAGAGCGAGAGTTGTGATACCGACCTTATCATTCGGTGCGAATGAGTCCGCCTTGGACATCGGTGTGTCTGATTCTCTGCGTGTTGGACGTAACGGCTACGGTGCAAGCGCAGCAGGTCGCAGATCATGAACCGCAGGAAGAGGAGCAGCCCGAGGAGCCTGCTTCTCCGACGGGAGCGCTTCCCCTCGAGGATCCGACCATCCAGCCCGAACGAGAATCCGACCTGAGGGTGAGCGAGGAGCCGGAAGGCGACACCAGCGCCGACGAGGGAGAGCGGCCTGCAGCAGAGCCTGAGGAGGAAGCAACAGCGGAGCAGACGACCGGAGAGTTGCCCGTCGAAGACCCGACAATCGTAGAGCCAGCGAAGACTGAGGAAGAGGAGGAGGTGACGAAGCAGGAGAAGTCAGCGGAGCCGCCAACGAAAGGTCCCGAGGAGGAGCGCGGCTCAAATGTGAAGGTGGTCTACGATCAGGGGTTTTTGCTCGCCGTCGATGACTGGTTTTACCTTGCCCTGGCCGGGCTGATGCAAGCTCGATACACGGTCAACTATCGAACGAAACCTCCAACCGACCCTGACACCGCGATCCGTGAAAAGCAGGTCTCGGAGGGGTTCGACGTACCACGAGCGCGTTTTCAGTTGGGGATCGGTCTCACTCAGTTCGTCGCGCTGTATATGCGAATCGGCGTGGTAGCCGGTGGGAACTTCAGCTTTCAACGCGCGTTCATCGACCTGAAGTGGAAGTATTTCCGGATCCGTGCGGGCTTGTTCATGAACGAGACGGATGCCGAGTCTCTCGTCAATCCCGAGGATCTCTACATGTTGGACTATTCGATTGCCCAGAACGTGTACGACCCGGGTAGCTCCAAAGGCGTCATGTTCACCTACCTTCGAAAGCGATTCTCGATCAATCTCGGCTACTCGGACGGCCTTCGGACCGGATTCGCGGAAATCCGTGAACCCGTGAGGGCGGACTTCGCGGTGACCCTGCGCACGCAGTACGGCTGGGGTGAAGGGGGTCTCGCGGGATTCAACCGTCTCACCGCCCGGCGGGGAACGCCTTTCGGCGTGCGGCTCGGCGCGGCCTTACACTACCAAGACGGGGGTCGCAGCCAGGGGACCCTTCCGGTGCAGATCATGCTGGGGACCATCGACCTTTCGCTTCGCGGAAGCGGATGGAGCCTGCTGCTGACGTTGATCGCCGGCCAGGATGCCACGAATCAGACCGAAACCAATGAAGCGGGTGAGGTGATCTCCGCCGGCGTTGTGCTGACCGGTGGCTACTTCGTCTTGGAAAACCTCCAGGTCTTTGGTGTGTACAGCATCGTGGCAAAGCCCCGGGTCCAGGGTACGTTGCCACCCAACGTCCCACCGGAGTTCGCGGCAACGGAGAACTTTCAGGAGTTCGGCGTCGGCCTTTCTTATTTCGTCGTCCCGGGCAGGAACAACGTGAAGCTCTCCAGCGATTTTCAGTACTTCTTGGGCCGGCAGACGGGCAGCATCGTGCCGACCTCGCCTTTGAACGCGATTCAGCCAAACGATGCTGGAAGCCAGTTCGCTTGGCGGGTTCAGCTGACCGCCGCCTTCTGAGTCGCCCCCTCGGAGATTGGAACCCATGCGATCATCTCAAGACAGACTCAGTGGTTCCCCTGATGCCTCGATGGCTTCGGCGCGATGGCGAGTCTCGTGGGGACTTGCAATTGTGCTGGGGCTGATCGCATCCGCCGCAACCGCCGACGAGACCAGAGCCAACGAAGCGCAGTCGTCGAAGGGCGAGCGCACGGAGGAAACGGTCATGGAGCAAACGAGCGTCGGCCAGACAGTGGTGGAGATGGCAGCACCGGATTGGCGCTATCCAAAAGCCATAGCGTCGCGGCCGCTGACCATGAAGAAGTTCATGATCCGCGGTACGTTCATCGTCGACGTCAAACGCGCAGTGTACGACAGAGCCGCGGGCATGCTGGCCGACAAGCCGCTGGTGTCTGTCGACCTAGGCGCAGCCTTTGCGGTGTTCGATAATCTCGAAGTCGGCGTGAGCGGCCATCGCATCGGCTCGACCCCTGCAAACGCGGCCCAGGACATGTTTCCCATCGTCGTCTCTCCCACGGGGCGCTTCGGAGACATGCCGCTCTTCGTACGGTACCGCTTCCTGCGCCGGAGCTACTTCGAGATGGCGGGAGACGTAGTCTTGCTCATCCCGACGGGTACGAATCTCGCCCTCACGCTGAGTCTGCCGATGCGCATTCGCACACGGGCACCGGTGACCATCGACACGGGCCTGCATGGGGTCGTTCTTTCGAACGGTGCTGGTTTGAATGTCGATGCTCCGGTCAAGGCAACCTACAGCATCACCTCCTCGGGTTTTCTTTTCGGAGAGAGTGGTTTCTCGTTTCAGAATTTGGCACGAAACCTGACTGGCGGAAGCTACGATGACTCCAACTTGGCCTTTCCGGTCGCCCGCAATCAGGTGCTCGTCCCCATGGTCGTCGGCGGGGGCTATACGCACGTCCTCAAGAACGTGGTCATGCTCGACATCTTCGCGCAATTCGGGTGGCGACCCTTGGTCTACTTGAACCCGCCGTCTGGCGCGGACGTCGTGCCCGTTGCGAAAAGTTGGGTGCTCGCGGTGGGCGTGGCGATTCACACCAGTCCCGTCCTCCAACGAGGAGACCTCTAGGACGCAGGCTAGAACCTGACGAAGACGTCGAACTCGGGCGAGACCGCCTTGAGCCCCAGAGACTCGGGGATGGCTAGCCCAAGTTGGTGCCTCGCGGCAGGGGACGGCATGGAGCCCGTGAAGTTCACACATAGCGTTCCCCAGCCCGAGGACTTTTTTCCTGCCCCAAAGGGTAGGAATCGCAGTTCATAGCCGAAACGGCACCCGCATTTCAAGACCCGCGGGTCGCGTCATCAAAATTTCAGCTTGCTCGCTCTGACCTACCGCGGAAATTGCTGCGCATTTTTGCCTCTTCCAGGGCGTGAAACTCGCGTGCTTGGCCGCACCGCTGACGCCAAGAGCTGCCGCTTCAACGCCTTTGCGCCCAGAACGCGCCTCTGAGAATCTGGTTCAATGGGTAAGTACGTTGCCTTTCTTCGTGGGATGAACCTAGGCCGGCGTCGCATCACGAATGACGAGCTGTGCCGCTGCTTCGACGCGATGGGCTTCGAGGATGTCGCTGCGTTTCTAGCGAGCGGGAATATCCTTTTCTCTGCCAGAGCTCGGAGCGGTGCCACCCTGGCAAAACGGATCGCTGAGGGACTCAAGGAACGGCTCGACTACGAGGTTCCCACCTTTGTTCGCAGCGCGAAGCAGCTTGCCGCCATCGCGTCCTACTCCCCATTTTCCGCCACGGCGCTCGCGAGGACCGAACGAAGGCTCCAGGTCGCATTGCTGCGGGGCGAACCCACCGCCGAGATCGCACGGACAGCGGAGAACCTCACGACGGCCGATGATCACCTGGCTGTCAAAGGCAGTGAGCTCTACTGGCTTCCTAAGGCCGGCCTTTCCACATCCGATCTCGACACCCGCTTGCTCGAGAAACTGCTTGGCCCCATGACCATCCGCACCCAGCGAACGCTGGTCCGCCTCAACGGAAGGCTATTCGCCTGAAAGCCGAAAGGCCCACCAAAACACGGCGCGCCTGGAGAGATTCGAACTCCCGACCGTCGGCTTAGAAGGCCGCTGCTCTATCCAACTGAGCTACAGGCGCGTGTGCAATTGGCAGCGCCATGGTGGGCCAGTCGTACCGCGGGCGCAATGAGCGCGGGCGAGGGCTTTCGCGGCGATGCATCGGTGCCGCCGGGGCTCGACGCGCGTAGGCCAGGGCAGCTGAAGAACACAGGACAGCGCGTTAGGCTGGTTCGTCTTCGCGCCGACGGGACGTAAGGTAAGCGACACCCCCCGACAGTAGGAGTATTGCGCTGCCTGCCGCGCCGCCGCCCCAACCCTAGGCCGCTGCTACTTTGGCAATCGATGACAAGTTGTCAATCTCCAAAAAACCGTTAGCCAGCGCGGCCACTCGCGTCACGCTCGGTTCTTCCGAGGATCAGGTCGGACGCTTTTTCCGCCACGGCGACGGTGGGGGCATGGGTATTGCCCGAGGGCAGAAGCGGGAAGATCGATGCATCGGCGATGCGGAGGTTGGTGATGCCGTGGACACGGAGCTGGTTGTCGACGACGGCCATGGGGTCGTCCGCGGCGCCCATCCTGGACGAGCCCACCGGGTGATAGAGACTCATCGCCTCGTTGCGCCAGAACTCGAGGATCTCGTCGTCGGTTCGAACGGACTCACCGGGCAGGATCTCGTAGGTGGCGTACGGCTCGAAGGCCTCGGACTGGTAGATCTTGCGTTGCAGCTTGAAGCCCTCGATGGCCAAGTCGCGATCGTGTTCGGTCGACAAGTAGTTGTGGATGATCTTCGGAAATGCCGCCGGATCGGTGCTTCGCGCATGAACGCTTCCACGCGATGTAGGTCGCACGACGCAAATCGTGGAGTTCACACCCGGATCCTTCGAGGACACCATGTTGCCCTCACTGTCCATGCCACCCGCTCCCGGGGTGAAGTGAATCTGGAAGATAGGACGCTGCGCTCCCTCGTTCGGCACGAAGCCACCGACGTTGCATGCCGGCATCGTTAGTGGGCCCTTTTTTGTGACCACGTACTTGAGCACGTTCCATGCCACGCGCGGAAACTTTCCGTCCTCCGAGAGGCACTTCTTGGTTTTCACACCCTGCTGAACCCAGAGTTGCAAGTGATCCTGTAGGTTCTCCCCAACACCGGGAAGCGCGTGCTTCACGTCGATTCCGAGGCCTCGAAGCACATCTGGGTCGCCGATCCCAGAAAGCTCGAGCAGCGGCGGCGTGTTGTAGGTGCCAGCCGCCAACACGATCTCGCGGCGCGCCTGCGCGCTTCGTAGGGCGCCTTTGCCATCTCCATACTCGACGCCAACCGCCTTTTTTCCATCGAGCAGAACACGCTGGGCCCGGGCGTTGAGCACGATGGTGAGGTTCGGGCGCTTCTTCACTTCTGCGCCCAGGAACGCGTCGGCGGAGCTCCAGCGCCGCCCGTCCTTCATGTTGACCTGCACGTAGCCGATGCCCTCTTGGGTCTCGCCGTTGATGTCTTCGTTGCGGGGAATGCCCACGCTAACCGCCGCATTGATGTACGCCTCGCTGATATCGTACTTCATCGAGACGTGCGTGACGTTCAGCTCGCCGCCTTTGGCGTGGTATTCGTTGGCCGGCCCCGGCTCGTAGTTTTCAGAGCGCTTGAAATAGGGAAGCATGTCGGCGTAGGACCAGCCTTCGCAGCCGCGAATCGCCGACCAATCATCGTAGTCCTGCCGCTGACCTCGCATGTAGACCATGCCGTTGATCGAGCTGCACCCACCGAGCACCCGCCCCCGCACCACGCTGATCTCACGGCCGTTCATGTACGGCTCGGGCTCGGTCTTGTAGAGGTTGGTCGTCTTTTCGTTGTACATCAGCTGGGTGAAGCCGATGGGCATCTTGATGAGGGGGTTGTTGTCCTTGCCGCCCGCTTCGAGGAGCAGCACGCGGTTCGCGGAGTCCGCAGAAAGCCGATTCGCAAGACAGCAGCCGGCCGACCCGGCACCCACAATGATGAAATCGAAAACCTCGTCAGACATCTACGCTCACAAGCCCCCGTGCTGAGGCCTATCACATGGCGAGGCTGTGACAACGGCCGTCCGCCGTCCCATGATCGACCACGGTGCTGACCATCGATGGTTCATGGGGCGAAGGAGGCGGCCAAGTCCTTCGCACCTCGCTGGCCCTGTCTCTGCTGACCGGCAAGCCGTTCCGCATCGTCGGCATTCGCAAGCGGCGATCGCGTCCGGGTCTCAGGCCGCAGCATCTCACCGCGGTCCGCGCATCGGCAGAGGTGGGGAATGCCGTCGTGACGGGCGCGGAGATCGGGTCGCAGGAGCTGACGTTCACGCCCAAAACTGCAAGCGGCGCAGCGTACGCCTTCGACATCGGGACGGCTGGAAGCACCACCCTGGTCCTGCAAACGGTTCTGCCCGCGCTGATGTTGGCGTCCGAGCCATCGAGCCTCCTCCTCGAGGGGGGAACCCACAACCCGCAGTCTCCGACCTTCGAATTCATCGAACGTGCCTATCTTCCTTTGGTGCGACGTCTGGGCCCACACGTTCGGGCGACGCTGGAGCGTCCAGGATTCTACCCGGCAGGCGGCGGCCGCTTGCGGGTGGAAATCGAGCCGGTGTCCGAGCTGACGCCCTTCGATCTTCTCGATCGAGGGGCAATGCGAGAGCATCGAGCCACGGCCACCGTCGCCCACCTGCCACGGCACATCGCAGAACGCGAGATCGACGTCTTGAGTCGAAAGCTTCGATGGGACCCTGATTGCTTTTCCATCGTCGAGCGCATCGATGCCGACGGGCCGGGCAATGTGGTCATCGTGGAGCTGGTCGCGGAGCACGTGACCGAGGTGTTCGCGGGATTCGGGCAGAAAGGCATACCTGCCGAGGAAGTCGGCAAGCGTCTCGGAAACGAGGTCAGAGAATACCTTCGCGCCGAGGTGCCGGTCGGCCGGCATCTGGCCGACCAGCTCGTGTTGCTGAACGGGATTGCCGGCCGCGGAGCCTTCCGCACCCTTTCCCCGACGGGCCATCTGACCACCCAGCTACAGGTGATTCGCGCCTTTCTGAGCGTCGATTTCGAGGTGTCCCAAGAAGCCGCCGGCTCCTGGCTCGTCGCACGCGCGAGTTGAAGCCGTGGCCACGCGTCGCGCGATCAGCTGCTCGGCGGCAGGAGCTCGCTTTCCTCCGTGAGGTCGAGCCAGACCGCGCGGTGGTGATCGAGAACGAGCCCATCGTGGATGTCGAGGATCTGTCCGGTCAGTTGATCGAGCGCCTCGTCCTTGGCGCCCCATGCTTGGAGGAAGCGCGCTTCGATCCGCTGCGCGGTCTCGGCGAAATTCGCCACGACCAGGAGTCGATGACCGGCATGGGCCCTCAGGTAGCCGAACAGGTGACGATTTCCCGTGTCGACCACCTCCATCCCTCCGTCGTAGAGCGCCGGAAGCCGCTTTCGCAGGTTGAAGAGCTTCACCGTCTCGCGAAAGAAGCGCCATTCGATGGTGTCCTGGTCGGCCAGATCCTCCTTCGCCTCCCAACGCTTTCGGCAGCGATGAACCCACCGGCTGTCGTTCACCTTCCGTGGATCGGTGAGATAGGTGTAGTCGTTGATCATGCCGTACTCGTCGCCAGCATAGAGAAGCGGCAAGCCTCCGATGCTCGACTGGATGCCCATGAGCAACGTGATTCGGCGCACGGCACGCTCGATCAGCTCGCTGTCGTTTCGCTCCAGCGCTTCTTCGAGACCTGCGAGAGACGACAGCGTCCCCGAGATGCGAGCATCGCCCGTCGCGGCGTTCTGCTGGAACTTCTTTCCTCGCGCGAAGGATCCTGGAAATTCACCGGTGTAGAACTCGGTTAGGAAGCGCCGGTGGCCTGCGGGATCGATCCCGACGCTGCGCGCGTCCTCGTCGTCGAAGGTCCAGCCGATGTCGTCGTGGCATCGCAAGTAGTTGACCCAAGAGCACCCGGCGGGAAGCCGGTAGCGCGTGCGCATCGAATGCTCGAGGAGCCTCACGTCGCGGGTCGCCAACGCTTCCCACAGAAGCGCCATCAGCAGCGGATTGTACGAGAGCTGGCACTCCTCGGGGTACACGTAGCGGATCACTTCTGCCGGATGCACGATCGCTTCGGACTTGAACAGGAGAGACGGCGCGGCGATTCGAGCCATCGCGTTGAAGGCGCGGATGATCGTGTGCGCTTCGGGCTGATTCTCGCAGTTGGTGCCGAGTCGTTTCCACAGGAAAGCCACCGCATCGAGCCTCAAGACCTCCACCCCGCGGTTGGCGAGAAACAACATCTCCTCGGCCATAGCGCGAAAGACCTCGGCGTTCGCGTAGTTCAAGTCCCACTGATAGCTGTTGAAGGTCGTCCAGACCCATCGCTCGAGCTCCTTGCACCAAGTGAAGCTTCCCCTTCGAACCTCTGGGAAGATGTCCCGCAAGTACCGCTGGAACTGATCAGGAAGCTCCCGATCGGGGAACGTGAAGTAGTAGGCCATGAAGTCGTGGTCGCCGGACTTGGCGCGGAGCGCCCACTCGTGCTCGTCGGACGTGTGATTGAAGACGAAATCGAGAACCAAGCTGATGCCTTCGTGACGAAGCACCGCAGCGACCTCCTCGAGCTCCCCCATGGTGCCGATGTCGGGATTGATCGAGCGGTAGTCGCTGACGGCGTAGCCACCATCGTTTTCGCCGTGGGGAGTCGAAAAGAGCGGCATCAGATGGAGATAAGTCAGCCCGAGCCGCTTGAAATAAGGAATGTGATCCTTGAGCTTGGCGAGGTGATCGCTGAAAAGATCGACGTATAGGACGATGCCGACCATCTCTTGCGAATGAAACCACTCCGGATCCGCCTCGCGTTTCTCGTCCAGACGTCGGAGCTCCTCGGGCCGGTCGAGCCACGAGCGAATCAACGACCGCAGGATACGCTCGAGGGTGTAGTGAAAGTCGTACTGCCAGCCGTAGAGGTCATGCAGATGCGAGAACAAGCGCTCCCATTCCCGGTTGAGACGGTTCCTGAAGCGATGCCAATCGAAGGCGACGGGCTTCAGTTGCTCGGCGAACGCCTCCTCCAGCTCGGGGAGGAGGCGCTTGAGGGACTTGCGCGCCTGCTCCGGCTTCCAGTCGTGCCCTGAGAGCATCACCCCTTCACCTCGTGCGTGGGGGCCAACACGAGCGCGGTTCGCGAAGGAAGATAGAGGCTCAAGAAGTGGCGCTCGATGCGGTCCGGCAGGGCGTGGTGCTCGATGTCCGATGCCTGGCGGTCGAACCCACCATAAGCTCGGCGATCGGTATCGAGCACCGTTCGGTATGTGCCAGGAGCGGCGGGAATCCGGTAGTCGGGAAACGAACGGCTCGGATGGAAGTTCATCACGAATATGAGCCCTCCGCGCAGCCAGGCGAGAATCTTCGTTCCCTCGTCGGAGTGCAGAAGGAATTCGTCCCGGCCGTCCGGCACACCGTACCTGCGAGCAAGTGCGATCAGGTCGCGGTCGAACGCCGCGAGGTGCCGGTAGCGAAGGCTGTCATCCTCGGCGAGCCGCCACTGTCGACGCGCATACGCATACGACCAGCCGTTGCCTTCTCTTGGAAAGTCGATCCACTCGGGGTGGCCGAACTCGTTACCCATGAAGCAGAGGTAGCCATGCCCGGCGGTCCCCAGCGTGGCTAGGCGGATCATCTTGTGGAGGGCGATTCCCCGCTCGACTGCCAAATCCTCGCTCGTGATCGACATGCGGTCGTACATGCGCGAGCCCACGAGGCGAAAGATCAGTGTCTGGTCGCCCACCAGCGCTTGGTCGTGCGATTCGGCATAGCTGATGGTCGGCTCGTCGCGCCGGCGGTTGGTGAGCTCGTGAAACAGTTTGCCAATCGGCCACTGCTCGTCCGGCACATCCTTGGTGAGCTCGATCCACATGTCGGCGACGCCCATCGCAAAGCGATAATCGAATCCCGCGCCGCCTTCGGAGACCGGCAATGCGAGACCCGGGAAGCCAGAGACGTCTTCCGCGATCGTCACCGCACCGGGCGAGAGCGTGTGCACGAGGTCATTGGCAAGTGTCAGGTAAGCGAGCGCATCCTCGTCGACGTCGGGACCGAAATAGTCGTCGTAGCTCGTGAACTTCCGCGCGAGCCCGTGGTCCGCGTAGAGCATGCTGGTGACGCCATCGAACCGGAAACCGTCGACTCGGTACTCGTCCATCCAAAAGCGACAGTTCGATAGCAAGAAATGGAGCACCTGCGGCTTGCCGTAATCGAAGCACCGCGAGTTCCATGCAGGATGCTCGCCCCGCGGCCCTTCGTGGAAATAGAGGCTCGGCGTCCCATCCTGCCGCGAAATGCCTTCCACCTCGTTGCGGGCAGCGTGTGAATGGACGAGGTCCATGAAGACCCGAAGACCCATCCCGTGCGCCTCGTCCACCAGGGCCTTGAGCTCCTCCGGAGTGCCAAAGCGCGAAGAGCACGCGAAGTAGCTCGAGACCTGATACCCGAAGGACGCGTAGTACGGGTGTTCGGCGAGCGCCATGATTTGAATCGCCTCGTAGCCGGCATCGAACACGCGCGGGAGCACCTGCTGGCGGAACTCGTCGTAGGTGCCGACCTTCGGCTCCTCTTGGGCCATGCCGATGTGCGCTTCGTAAACCAGGAGAGGCCTACCCGGCCGTGGCGGAGCTGCGTGGCGCCACTGATAGGGCGTCTCGGGGCGCCAAACCTGGGCATTGAAGCTCCCCGCGCTCTCGTCGCGCACCACGCGCCGGACCCAAGCCGGCAGCCGATCGCCCCCTCCGCCCGGCCAGTGAACCTCGAGCCGGTAGGGGTCGCCGTGGGACAGGACGTTCGCGGCGAGCTCGATCTCCCAGACGCCTTCGTCACCCGTTCGATGGAAGGCGAGCTCGGGCAAGGGCCGCCAACCCGAAAACGGCCCCTTCAAATGAATCGAGACCGCATTGGGGGCCCACTCTCGCAGCACCCACCGGCCGTCGCGAAAGTGAAGACCGAAGTATTCGTGTCCCGAAGCGAAGTCGGGCAGGCTCATCCCACCTTGCGTGATCCGTTGCTCCATCGCCCGCACGTGTCGGACCCGGCGCTCTAGGGTGGGAGCATAACGCGACAGCAGCGGATCGCGCTCGATCAGTCGGCGGACGATCTGCTCCGGGGCGGAGGATTCGGCCGGGGGCATCCGATCTGTTCTAACACAAGACGGACGCGGCGTGAGCAGGTCAGGAAGCAGGCGTATGGTCCAGACGGAACTCTCCGAGCTGACGGTCGCCGCTCGTGACCGTGTATCGGAACTGGCTGCGCGGAAGCGCTCGGATGCGGTCCCCCGGGTAAACCAAGACGATCTCGCCCGCGCGCCGATCCACCGGCGCATCGTCGTACCGCTCGCTCATCGGCCCAACCCCCTCGAGCTGCCCCTCCATGCCCACGTCGACGCGCTCCACGTTCGCAAAATCACCACGAAGGCGAATCACCACTAGATCCTCCTCTGCGATGCTGCACGGCACGATCTGGCCCGGGTCGATCTGGTAGGTGCGTATCCTGAGACCGGCTTGCTCCAATCCTTCGACGGCCTGCACCGTCAACCCGCTGCGCAGCGCCCCCGCCGACACCACGGCTCGCACGCCTGCATCCAGCCTTGCGATCGCTTCGAGCCGTCGCGCGGTCGCCATGTCCTCGAAGAGGGCCTCCTCGACCTCGGCTTCACGCTCGGGCGGCAACTCGCCTTGCCAGTACCGAATCAGCTCTTCGAGCCCGACCGTCATGGGGCCTCCGTTTCGTCTTCGAGCTCCCGAACGCCCATGAGCGCGGCGAGGCGAGCGATTGCGCGATGCCGAATGACGCGCACGTGCCCCGCGCGCAGACCCAGTGCGTCGCCGATCTCTTGCGCGGAGCGTTCGTCGCGAAAGCTGAGGACGACGATTGCGCGCTCTCGCTCGGAAATACCGTCGAGGGCCCCGGCGAGTCGCTCGACCTCTCGCGGCTCCACCGGCTCGACGAAGGAGCTCTGCTCTCGCGCGGTCGCGGAGGCGACCTCGGCTGCACGGCGTTCCCGTCGCCGGGTGTCATGGGCCATCCAACGGGCGGTGCCCAAAATGAACGAGCCGATGCGATCCGGCTGGCGCACCTCTCCTGTGCGCAACCGCTCGATGACCGCGGTCATCACGTCTTGCGCCAGATCCTCCGCGCGCGCTTCGTCCCCCAAGTGACGCATGCCGTACAGGAAGACGCGCCGGCCGAAGCGCGAGACCAAGGCTGCCTCTGCGTCTCGGTCTGCGCCGTCGATCACGGCACGGGCCAGCTCCCCGTCTGACAGGGTGTCGTCGAATGTGCTGAGCCACCGGGACACCGCTCCCGAGCGTACCAAACTCGGGAAGCGGGCAGCAACTCCTGCGATGCAGGATGCGGTATGGGTCGCGCCAATCATCAGGCAGCGGAGAGCATGGCTTCGAGCGCAGATTGATCAGGCCCCACGAAGGGATCGGACCTTCGCGCTCGGTCGAGCTGCTCGGAAAGCCAAGCGAGCTTGCCGTGCGCCGGCGGCAGATGGGCGCTCAGGACGTGCTCCGGCGAAAGCCGCCCGAGCTCGACCAAGGAGCCCCGAAACGTCGAATCACTGACTCCAGCAAGCCAGGGTGCGTCGACCATCGTCCACTTGGATAGTCCCTCGACCACGCTCGACGAGTCGATCGAGGCGACATCCTCGATTGATGTGGCGCCGTAGGCGTCGTCGAGAAGCGCACCAAAGCAATCGGAGCTGAACAACGCCCGCGACGTGGCATCGAACACGCCCATCGTCTCGGGCGCATCGTAGCTCGGCAACGCGACCGCGCGGAGCTGACGGTCTCCCACGTCGAGGCACTGGCCGGGATTGATGAGATAGAAGCGCTCCGGGGGTAGCGGCGTGCGCATGGAGAGCTTGCCCATGCCCAGGTAATTGGTGACCACCCGGGCGTTGGGTGCCAGCGTGAGCAGCTTTTCCAGCGCTCCGACGTGATCGGCGTCACAGTGGGTCAACCAAATCCAGCGAAGGTCGGCGGGATCGATGCGCGTAGTCAGCACGCTGATGGTTTCGTCGACCAAAGCGGGCAGGCCGGTATCGACGAGCACCGGCTCCGACGCCTCGACGAGGAACGCGTTGACGGGCAGCACGCCGAGGCCGGGAACCGGGGTCGTGCTCGACACGCAGCTGACGTTGGGCGCGACGGTGAACGCGCCATGCGAAATGGGTCCATTCATTGACATTCTCCTTTTCGATGGGGCCTGGTTTCGCAGCGTGACCCCGAGGTTCACTCGGGAAGTGCGCGCCAGGCGGGCTGCGTTACAGACGCGGCGCAAAAAAATGCAGCGTCGGTTCGCTAGCTCGCTTCATGCCAAATGGGTGACGTCCAGGCGCGCTCCTGGACCAGGTCGAAGCGATTGGTCCCCGTGAAGCTCCCCGGCGCGCCCTCGATGTCGCAGCATCCTTCCCAGCCGGCCCATCCCGTTTCGCTCGCGAACGTGCCCGTGGCGGCATCCAGCTGGTCGCAGGCCACGCCAAGCTCGAGACACTGCAAGGTGTTCCAGCGGCAGCTCGGCTGCTCGAGCACACGGACGTAGTAGTATGCGTCCCGCGCCGCTTCGAGCTCGGGATCGGTCCAGGTAACGCAGAGCTGCTCGGGCCGACCCCCGGTGACGATCGAGCAGTCGGGCCGAGGCTCCGGCCCATCGGCCTGCCCGGCCACGTCGAACACTTTGGTCTGAACCACCCCCTCGGCGTCGATCCAACCCTTGACGACTTGAATGCGCTCGAGCGGCGCGCCTGGCGCGCTGCCGCCCGGATCCTGCAAAGCCCAGGCGGCAAGGCTCGGCGCTCCATCGCCCGCTGGAAGCACGGAGCCCATCGGAACCGCGTCGACCTCCCCCTGCTCGACGGGCGTTTCCCCGGCTTCCAGGCGAACACAGAAATCCGCCGGGAATGGTGCGCGGCGACCGTAGGTGCGCACCTCGATTCGGGGTCCGCTCGTCGCGTAGGCACGCCTGGCCTTCAGCGCGGCGAAGATCGCTTCACGCGTGTTCTCTTCAGCCCAGACTGCGGTCAGCCCACCCGGGTTGTTCGAAAAGGCGACCGAGCGCTCGAAGACGCGCACGGTGCACTCCGGATCGTCGATCGCGCAGCTCCACTCCCCGAGGCGAGTCGCGGGGTCCGCGTCGATGACGCCGCCGTGCCCGTTGAAGCCCTGTTCGTCCACCGCCCCGGGGATGCCGTTGTGCGTGTCCGTCGAGCCGATGAAGCCGAACTGATAAGGATTCGAGCCGAGCGATGCCCGGGCGCGCATACCTTCCCCGAGCGCGCCCCGAACGAAATCGAGCGGCGAAGAGCAGTCGCGGGGCTCCGAGGCGGCCGTCGGATCTCCGGTCACCGTGGTGCACAAGGACTCCTCGATCGGCTTGCAGCGAGGGCTGTCGTCCGCCGCTCCAGTGCAAATGGGCTTGTTCTGCTCGAAGTAG
>Ga0111159_1006_pt1 | contig 147758 bp, 135 predicted proteins | sample DeeMarSeWOR28_12_FD_80259 | JGI IMG/M metagenome (GOLD analysis project Ga0111159, IMG submission 80259) | Myxococcales bacterium SG8_38 | reverse complement strand
CGGCTTGCGTGCCCCAAGCCCACAAGTGCATCGGGGCACCTATGCAAGCCGCCCCGTTCCGTGGAGCCTCGTGTCGCGTTTTTCCGAGCCCGTGGATCAGGGCTCCGAGTCGGGAATTGCTGGTTTTTTGACGGGGTGACCGGCTCCGGACGATGGTTTGCGGGATGCAGGCGTCGTTCGAGCGCAATGAGCTTCGGGGACAGCTTCTCGACGGGCGCTATCGCATCGGGAGTCCCATCGGAACGGGCGGCACCGGAATCGTCTTCGAGGCGGAGCGCCTGGCGACGCTCGAGCGGGTAGTCATCAAAATGCTGCGCCCGAGCTACGCGGGGAATCCGGATCTGATGAGCCGCGTACGCCGCGAGGTCGAGGTCGCCCGGCGGGTCTTTCACCCCGGGATCGTTCCGGTCATCGATCATGGAACGCTCTATGACGGCTCGCCGTACCTCGTGATGAAGCACATGCGATCGGAAAGCCTCGCCTCGTATCTGAAGCGCCGAGGTCCCCTCCATGCGCACGAGATATCGGTGATCGTGGCGCGGCTGTCGTCGATTCTGCACAGCGTCCACCGGCATGGATATGTCCACCGCGACATCAAGCCCGAGCACGTGCTTCTCAATCGGGGCGGGTATGGCGAGCTCGATGTCCACCTGCTGGACTTCGGGGTTTGCGCGGCCGAGACCGCGCCCGCCGACGAGCGTGCCCGGGAGCGAGGCCGGGTATACGGAACCCCGAGCTACGCCTCGCCGGAACAGGCCAGCGGCAACCCCTTCGTCGACGCGCGCGCCGATTTGTTCGGCGTGGGGGTCACGATGTTCGAGGCGCTGACTGGCAAGCTCCCTTTCACGGGGTCGGACGTGACTGGGGTGCTACGTCAGATCATCCGGCAGGACGCGCCGCGCACGCAGTCGTTCGCGCCCCACGTCGACGACGAGATGGACGAGCTGGTTGCCAAGCTGCTGAGCCGCGCGCCGGCCGGCCGTCATCCTTCTGCGCGCGCGCTCATGCGCTCGCTTGGTCCTTGGCTCCAAGACCGGGTCCGTACCGAGCGGGCGCTCGCCGCCACGCTCGAGGTCGCTTCGGAGGCGAGCAGCATTCGGCCGACGGCTGCCCACGAGATGGTCGCCGCCTAACGCTAGTCGGCCTCGAGCCTGTCCATCAGGCCCTCGACGTCCGCCGGCGCCGCCATCGCGTGGTAGCCCTTGTCGACGTAGAGAATCGTGCCGGTGATGCCGCTGGCCAGCGGGCTGCACAAAAAAGCCGCCGCAGCGCCGACTTCTTCGGCCCGCAGGGCGTCTGGCAGCGGCGCATTCAGCTCGTAGTATCGGATCATCCTTTGGATGAATCCGATCGCCGACGCGGCGCGGGAGGCGAACGGTCCGGCGGAGATCACGTTGACCCGGTGGCCCCGCGTACGGCCGAGCTCGAAGGCCAGCATCCGGGCGTCGGTTTCGAGCGCAGCCTTTGCCGAAGCCATCCCGCCGCCGTAGTCGGCGACCACCCGCCGGCTCGCCAGGTAGGACAATGCCAGGAAGGCGCCCCCGGGCCGCATCAATGGTTGCAGTCGCTGGGCGAGAGACACGAAGGAATAGGCGCTCGCGCCAACCGCGGTCAGGTAGCCCCCACGGCTGGTCTCCATCAGCGGCTTGGACACCTCGGGTCCGTTGGCCAAGCTGTGCACGACGATGTCCAAGCAGCCGTCGCCGAAGTCCTCGCGAAGCCGACGGGCGACGCCATCGATGCTGAAGTCGCCGCGATCGCGATAGCGCTTTTGTCGGCGAATTTCTTCTGGCGCGTCGTCCAGCGTGTCGTACTCGGCGTCGAGCGGATAGATCCTTTCGAGCTCCAGCTTCCCGCCATCGGGGAGCTGGAGCGATGCATCGAGCTTTCCACGCCGCAAGAGCGTTTCGAAGATCCCAAGCGCGGGCGGCCACGTGCCCACGCAGATCGAGGCTCCCGCTTGCGCGAGCGCCTTGGCGATCGCGAAACCGAACCCCGCATCATCCGCCACCCCCGCGACGAACGCTCGTTTCCCCGACAGGTCGATCGACAGCATTCGCCGAACCTTATCTCCTGTGCCGCCAAACCGCTACACTCCGCGCCATGAAGAAGAAGCCGAGGGGCGTTCAATATGTGCCGGTGGCCGACCACTACTTCGGCGAGCGGGTCTTGCGGCGCTACGCGGGCGTTTGGTCGCTCTGGGCCCTCGGAGTCGGCGCAGTGATCTCGGGAGACTTCTTCGGTTGGAATTTCGGTCTGGCTTCGGGTGGGTTCGGCGGGCTGCTGCTGGCGACGGTCATCATCACGCTGATGTATGCAGGATTGTGCTTCAGCATCGCGGAGATGACCGCGGCTCTCCCGCACACCGGCGGCGCCTATTCATTTGCGCGCTCGGCAATGGGTCCGTGGGGTGCGTACATCACGGGTCTTGCCGAGAACATGGAGTACATTCTGACGCCTGCCGTGATCGTCGTCGGCATCGGCGGCTACTTGGGCGCCATCTTCGGCACGCCCGCTAGCGCGGAGCCGCTCTGGTGGCTCGCGGCCTACGCCGTCTTCGTGGGGCTCAACATCGCCGGGGTGGAAGCGACGTTTCGATTCACCGTGCTGATCACCGTTTTGGCCCTTGGCGTGCTGTTGGTCTTCTGGGTCTTCGCGCTGCCGCACTTCGATCTGAGCTGGGCGCTCGACATCGAGCCCGATCCGGGCCGCAGCCGCTGGTTGCCGCATGGACCGAGCGGGGTGTTGTCGGCGCTTCCTTTCGCGATCTGGTTCTTTCTCGCGATCGAGCAACTCCCTCTGGCCGCCGAAGAAGCGCACACGCCGACCCGCGATCTGCCGCGCGGGTTGCTCTACGGCCTGCTGACGCTCGTGGTGGCCGCATTTCTCACGTTGTTTCTAAACGCGGGAATCGCACCCGGCTCCGCGACCCTGGGCTCCTCGGCCGAGCCGCTGTTCGAGGGTTTCAAGACCATCTTCGGCGAGGGCCTCGGTGCCAAGCTGCTGGCGCTCGTGGCCGTCACCGGGCTCATCGCGAGCTTTCACAGCATCATCTTCGCCTACGGCCGTCAGATCTTCTCTCTTTCGCGTGCGGGCTACTTCCCCCGATGGCTGTCTCGTACGGACCGACGGCGTCAAACGCCTCACATCGCGCTCTTGGTCGGCGCCATCCTCGGTTACGCAGTCGCCTACGGGATTCACGCGCTCGGCCCGGAGCACCCAGTCGGTGCGGTGCTGCTCAACATGGCCGTCTTCGGCGCAGTGATCGCGTACGCCCTTCAGATGCTCAGCTATGTCCTGTTGCGTCTGCGACTCCCCGACATCGACCGCCCTTACCGGAGCCCACTTGGCATCCCGGGGGCGATCACCGCGTTGCTCATTGCCCTGATCACGCTGGTCACGCTCTTCGTCACGGACCCGGTCTATCGGAAGGTCGTGGTCGGCGCCGCCATTTGGTACGGCCTCGGACTGCTCTGGTTCGCCCTTTTCGCACGCCGCAAGCTGGTGCTCGCCCCCGAGGAGTCGTTTGCGCTGTCGGCCCAGCGTCCGCGCGACGTGGGATAGCAAGCGTGCCAAGCTTTGCGCATGCACGTGCTTCTGGTGCGACACGGGGAGGCGGTCGACACGAGGTCGGCCCCCACCGATACCGACCGCTGGCTGACCAACGCGGGCCGCCAGGCCGTGACTAGACTCGGAAAGGCCCTCACCAAACTGGACCTGCGCTACTCGTGCATCTACACGAGCCCGCTCGTACGCGCCGTTCAGACCGCGGAGATCTTGGCCGCAATGCAACCCGACTTCGAGGGGCCGCTCGAGGTGCATCGCGCGCTATCGAGTGAGGAGGGGACCACGGCGCAGGCCCTGGCGCCCCTCGCGCATGCGCAAGAGGACGACTTCATCGTGATGGTCACCCACGTGCCAAAAATCGGGGTGCTTGCGGGCCACCTCTCCGACCTCGACACGGCACCCGCCTTTCGTACGGCGTCGGCTGGGTTGGTGGAAATCGAGGACGGCCGCGGCCGGTTTCAATGGATGCTCGATCCGGACAGCCTCGGGCTGCGGGCCCGCTAGCGCTCACGCGGTGCAGACCTGATTGCGGCCGCGACGCTTCGCCTCGTAGAGGGCCTTGTCTCCCTGCGCGAACAGCTGCTCTGCGTTGGACGCGTGATCGGGGAACGTGGCCACCCCGAGCGAGGCGGTGACCTTCAGCGGGCCGAGATCGGTTGGAACCTCTGCATGGGCGAGCTCCTCCCGTACCCTTTCGGCCAGGAGACGGGCGCCCCGCGCATCGGTTTCCTCGCAAAGCACGCAGAATTCCTCTCCGCCGAAACGCGCCACCAGGTCGGTCTCGCGTTTCACGCGCGTGAGAACCCGGCCGAGCTCCTGCAAGACCCTATCCCCTGCCGCGTGACCGTAGGTGTCGTTGACCGCCTTGAAGTGGTCGAGGTCCGTTACGATGAGGGAGAGCTTTCGGCCGAAACGCTGGGCGGCCATGAGCTTCTGCTCCATTTGCTCGAGGAACGCGCGCTTGTTCAGGCAGCCAGTGAGACCGTCGGTGGTGGCCATCTCTTCGAGCTGCCGAACCGCTCGCGCGCTGGCCAGAGCCACACCCACCTGATTGGCCAATGCGCGCAGCGTCTCGCGTATGGACGCTCCGAACACCCCGCGGGACTTCGCTGCAACGATCAGGGTGCCGATGGGCTCCTCTCGTGAGACCAACGGCAACACCAGCAACGACTCCATGCCCCTGAGCTTGGCCTTCTTGGTGAAAAGCACCTGTTGCTTCGAATCGAAGTCTCCCCGGTAAGGGAGGTAGTGACGATTCTTGACGACCATCGCGGTGAGCGAGGTATTGTCGCGGAAGCGAAGCCCCTGGAGCTCGAGAGCACGGTCGCCGACGGCGCGCCGCACGATGTGGCGCCGATCCTCGGGCTGATACTCCGTGATCGCGGCGAAGTCGTGAGGGGCGATCTCTTCCGCTGCCGCAAGCGCCACCTCCATGACCGCGTCCTGCGTCCGCGCCGTGCTGAGCGCCTGGGATGCGCGGTATAGGATCTCCTGCTCTCGTTTGGAGGTCTCGAGCGCCATGAACACGCGCTCGTTCTCGAAAGCGCGAAGAATGTGAGAGGTACTGTCGCGCAGAAGCTCCTCCTCTTCGGGGCTGAATGGGCGGTCAGCCACGCGATCTGCACAAAGCACCGCTCGCAAGTTCCCTCGATCGAGCACCGGCACCGCGATGAACGAGCGAACCATGGCGGGGCCCCGGTAGTAACAAATACCCTGATATCCAGGCCGGATCTGCTGGAGGTTGGTCGTGAGCTTGCGCCGCACCGCCGCGCCCACGGCTCCGGCGCCGAGGCAAAGCGGTCCGTCCGCGATGTCGTCGCTCTTCGTCACCAGCTCGGCGATCTCCAACCGCTCGGGCTCATCGGTGGGCATCAAGAGGACGCACGTATGGAGGTCCAAGGTTCGATGAAGGAGCTGCAGCGCATGGTAGAGGGCCTGGCGAACCTCCTGGACACTGGTCTGATAGAGCCGCTCTTCGTCCCGGACGCCGTCCGACGACGGCGCAACCAGGCGAAACAGACGCATGTCATTGCGGATCTTGTCTTGTTGGGCCGCAAGCTCGAGCTCGGACTTGCGTCGCACGCGCGCGATCTCTGCACGGGTGAACGCATGGCTCAAGAAGCCGAAACAAAGGATGAAGAATGCGTTCGCGCCCAGCCGGAGCGGGTCGGCGATGTGCTCGGCCAGCCGCCCCACTCCCAACGCGAGCACGGCGGCAAAAGCAGTGACCCCGATGCCGGCCCACCCCTCTGCAAACGAAGCGACGAAGGCAACGGCCACGAACATCAAAGGGTGGAGCTCACTTTCGACGCCGCCCCGGAGCTGCACCAGCGCCTGCGCGCCGACGATGAGGAGCACACCGAGCTCGAAAGCAGCCTTTGGGTCGGCGCCGTAGAGGCGCGCCTGGCGACCGCGGTGCGCGAGGAGCGCCATCCAGCCACAGAGCCATGCGATATGCCCCCAGCCGAGGGCTCGGCTGCCCGGAACGAAGAATCCCGCCACCAAGAACGCGGCGAGGACGAAACCGGCGGCCAATCCCCATGCGGACCGCGCGGTGCGTCTCACGCGGAGCGCCGCCTGGACGAGGGCCGTCATATGAGAGCGGTGTTACGCTCGCCGCGGTCTCTTCAGCAAGAAAACCGCCCGGATGTGCGTCACCCGCCTACCCTAGCGCCGTGGAAACTGAAGGACGAGCTCCTCGTCGCGCACCATCCCGAGCTCGTCCCTCGCGATTCGCTCCACGTACGTCGGGTCCGTGCGCAAGGCGTCGATCTCACGCTTGAGCGCCGCGATCTCGCGAACTAGCTCCTCGTTCGACTCCCGTAGCTCAGCGAGCTCCGCCTGCAGGTGGCGATACCGAGGTAGGCCCTGCTCGTCGAGCACGAGCGTCGGGACGGTCATGATCGCCATGACCATCAAAGAGAATGGGAGCAGCGCCGCCGCGGGTCGCACGGGCCTCAGCCTGCCTCAGCCGGATGCCGGGGTGCAATTTTCTGCGCGCTTTCGCGGGCTTGACAGACCGCGGCAAGATTCTACTTTGCTGTCAGCGTGACGGTGACTTTGGACGAGCGCCATCGGAGAATTCTCTTCGCCGTGGTGACCGAGTACATCGCAACGGGTAAGCCCGTTGGGTCGCGACGCATCGCCAAGCGCTATGCGATCAATCTATCGCCCGCCTCCATTCGCAACGTGCTCGCCGATCTCGAGGACGCGGACCTGCTGCATCAACCGCACACCAGCGCGGGGCGCGTCCCCACCGATGCTGGGTTTCGATGCTTCGTCGATGCGATGGCGAACGCGGGAGAGATTTCTGCGGCCCATCGGACGGCGTTGATCCAGCGGCTTCAAGATCTCGCGCCCGAGGAGGATGCAGTGCGCGAGACCGGGCAGCTCCTCAGCAGGCTGACCGGCACGGCCACGATCATCGCACGCCCACCGGTCTCGGAGTCACAGCTCGAGCAACTCAGGTTCATTCGCCTCTCCGGCGGACGAACCCTCGCCGTGCTGGTGACCCGGGGCGGCGCCGTGGAGAACCGAATCGTGGTGACGGAGCTCGACCTAGATGATCGCGCCCTCGAGCGGGTCAGCAACTACCTCGAAGAGCTGGTGAGCGGACAGACGCTGCGCGCCGTGCGCAATCTGCTGGCCGAGCGCCTCGCCACCGAGGAAGGCCAGTACCAGGTGTTGCGAAGGCACGCCCAGAAGATGGTCGAGGCCACGGTCGAGGGACGTTTGGAGCAGGCGGAGGTTTGGATCGAAGGGCAGGGCGCTCTCTTTCATCGCCCGGAATTTGGCGATGCGGAAAAAATTCGCGGCTTCTTGAACGCATTCGAAGAAAAGCGAAAGCTCCTCGAGCTGCTCGAGCAGACGCTCGCTGCCGACGGAGTGCAGGTGTTCATCGGATCCGAGGCAGCGCTCGACGACGTGCGCGACATCAGCGTGATCTCGAGCTCGTACAGACGGGACGGATCCAGCGTCGGCTCCCTGGGCATCGTCGGTCCGACTCGGATCGACTACCGCAAGTACGTACCGCTGGTAGGCTTCGCGGCGAACCTGCTCAGCGACGTCCTCGACGGACGTCTTCCAGGCACGTCGAAGCGCTCCTAAACAAGGACTGAAGACCCATGAGTGAAGAACAGGGTGACAAGCCCGAGGGCCAGAACGAGGGCACGGACGAAGATTTCTTTGTTCCGGAAGAGCAGACGGCGACGGGCACGGAATCGGAAGCCGAGCCGGAAGCCGAGCCGAGCGACCTCGAAAAGGCTCGCGCCGAGCGCGACCGCATGCGCGACCAACTGCTTCGCATCGCGGCTGATTTCGACAACTTCCGAAAGCGATCGCGCAAGGAAATCGAGGAGGTCCGCCGGCGCGCCATCGAGGACACGCTCCGCGAGGTACTGCCGGTGGTCGACAACCTGGAGCGAGCCGTCGGCGCCATGGCCGAGGCGAGCGACGTCGCGGCGGTGGCGCAGGGCGTTCAGATGGTGCTGCGAAGCTTCGATGACATCGCCAGCCGGCTGAGCCTGAAACGCGTTCCGGCGGTGGGTGAGCAATTCGACCCGACCTGCCATGACGCCATGCAGCAGCAGGAAACCGACCAGCACGCCCCCGGCACCATCGTGGCCGAAGTGGTCCCCGGCTACTACCTCGGTGACCGCCTGCTACGTCCTGCCATGGTCGTGGTCGCAAAGCCGCCCTCCCGCACGGATGATCAGGGCGACGGCTCGGCCACGGGCGGCGATACCCCAGACTAGTCGCCTGAGAGGTGCGACAAACCCGCCGGTCGGGCTATAAAGGGAGTTGGGCGAGATGGGGAAGATCATCGGGATCGATCTTGGAACCACCAATTCCTGCGTGGCTTTCGTGGACAACGGGGAGCCGTTGGTCGTCCCGAACGCGGAGGGGAGCCGAACCACGCCTTCGGTGGTGTCCTTCTCGAAAGACGGCGAGCGCCGCGTGGGCAGCGTGGCGAAGCGCCAGGGCGTGACCCACCCGGAAAGCACGATCTTCGCCATAAAGCGCCTCATGGGTCTTCCGTTCGCCTCGGAGCAGGCGCAGAAGCATGGGCGCGTGGTCCCGTACCGCGTCGTCGAAAGCGAGCGCGGTGACGCCTGGATACAAGTCGGTGATGACAAGTACTCGCCGCCCGAAATCTCGGCGATGGTGCTGCAGCGCATGAAGGAAGTGGCGGAATCGTATCTCGGCCAAACCGTCACCGAGGCGATCATCACGGTGCCCGCATACTTCAACGATGCGCAGCGCTCCGCGACGATTGCCGCAGGAAAGATCGCCGGGCTCGAGGTGCGGCGGATCATCAACGAGCCGACCGCTGCCGCGTTGGCGTACGGCTTCGAAGAAAAGGAAGGAAAGCGAGTCGCCGTCTACGATTTGGGCGGCGGCACGTTCGACATTTCGATTTTGGAAATCGCCGGCGGCGTCTTCAGCGTGAAGTCGACGGCCGGGGACACCCACCTCGGCGGAGAGGACCTCGACAACGCGTTGGTCGAGGAGCTCGCAAGCCGCTTCGAAAAGCAAACTGGGATCGACCTGCGCACCGATCGAATCGCATTGCAGCGACTCAAGGAGCAGGCGGAAAAGGCCAAGCACGAGCTGTCCTCCGCGCTCGAAACCGAGATCAATCTCCCGTTCATCGCCTCGGACGCATCGGGCCCGAAGCACCTGGAAACCAAGCTCAAGCGCAGTGAGCTCGAGATTCTCGTTTCGGAAATCATCGATCAAACCCTCGGGCCCTGCCAACAGGCCCTCGAGGATGCCGGGATCAAGCGCGAGGACATCGACGAGGTGTTGCTCGTCGGCGGCCAAACCCGGATGCCATTCGTGCAAGCCAAGGTATCGGAGTTCTTTGGAAAGCAGCCGCACAAGGGCGTGAATCCGGACGAGGTCGTGGCCATGGGAGCGGCGCTGCAGGGAGCGGCGCTCGCCGGCGAGGTCGAAGAGGTGTTGCTACTCGACGTGACACCGCTGAGCCTCGGTGTCGAAACGGGAGGCGGCGTCTTTCACAAGCTGATCCCGCGCAACACCACCGTACCCACGCGTGCCAAAGAGATCTTCACGACCAGCGTGGACAACCAGACGTTCGTTCCGATCCACGTGCTGCAGGGTGAGCGCGAAATGGCCGAGGACAACAAGTCGCTCGCCAAGTTCGAGCTCGCGCCGATCTTGCCGGCGCCGCGAGGGGTTCCCGAGATCGAGGTCACGTTCGACATCGACGCAGATGGGGTGGTGAACGTGAGCGCCAAGGACCTCGGCACGGGCCGCGAGCAGAACATCCGCGTGGTCGCCTCGAGCGGGCTCACCGAAGCCGACATCGAGCGGATCATCGCCGAAGCAGAGGCCTACAAGACGACCGACCAGAAGCGCCGGGAGCTTGCCGAGCTTCGAAATGCCGCCGAGGCCCTGCTCTACACCAGCGAACGGGCAGTGGCCGAATGCCGGGAGCTGGTCGCCGAAGAGATCGTGGCGCGGGTCGAAGCCGACATCGAGGCGCTGCAGGGATGCATCCAGGAGGGCGATGCCATCGCCATCAAAGACGCGCTCGAAACGCTCGAGCTGAGCGCGTACAAGATCGCCGAGTCCATGTACGGAAGCGTCGACCTCGAATCGCCTCCTGCGGGCAAAGCCTAAACCGACTCGTGAACGTGGAAGATCGAGCGCAATCCGCTGGGGCCGAGTGGCTGGCGCGGATGCGCTGGGGAGCGCTCGCCATCGAGGTGGCGTCGATCCTCATCGCCACGGAGGCATTGGGCGTCCCCTTGCCACTCGGCTCGATGACGATCCTGGTGGCGATCGGGGCGATCTCGAACGCATGGTTGGCTTCACGCAAGGACCGAGCCGGCCATTTGAGTGTGTTCCTGGTGCTCGACATCGCGTTGCTGACGGGACTGCTGTATCTGTCCGGCGGTTCCACCAACCCCTTCAGCGTGTTCTACGTGGTGTACATCGCCATGTCCGCCGTGATGCTCGCGCCGCGTTGGACCTGGGCCATCGCGGGCCTCTCCGTCGTCTCCTTCGCAGCCCTCTTCGTCGTTGGTGGGCCGGGCACCGGTCTCGGCCACGGTGCCCATGCCGAAGGCTTTCAGACGCACCTCTACGGCATGTTCGTCGCCTTCGTGCTGGCCGTCGCATTGATCACGTATTTCGTGAGCCAGCTCTCGCTCGAGCTTCGAAAAAGAGAACGGGCGCTCGCCGAGGCCGAGGAGCGAACTCATCGGTGGGGCAAGCTCGCCTCGATTGCGACGCTCGCGGCGGGAGCGGCACATGAGCTGGGGACCCCTCTCGGAACCATCGCGGTGGCAGCCAAAGAAATCGAGCGCCGGGCCGGCACGGTGCCCGACGGCGAAGCGCTCGCGCAAGACGCGGAGCTAATTCGGGAGGAGCTCGAACGATGCCGGGCCGTCCTAGACCGGATGTCCGCCGCCGGCGGCCAGCACGTGGGCGAGACACTGCGGTCCTTGCCGGTGGAGACGCTGTTCGAGGAGGTGCGAAGGCGGCTAAGCGACGAGCAGGCACGCCGATGGGAAACACATAGCGAAGTGGCGAGCCTGGAGGTGCCCGAGGAAGCATTCGTGCAGATGGTCGAGAACATCGCGCGCAACGGCTTCGATGAGTGTGAGACGGGACGTGTCTCGTTGCACATCGCAGATCGTGACGGAGGGGTGGAGCTGGTTTTCACGGACGAAGGCCTTGGGATGAGCGAAGACACGTTGAAGCGCGCGACCGATCCCTTCTTCACGACCAAGAGGGAAGCCGATCGAATGGGCCTGGGGTTGTTCTTGGCACGGACGCTCGTAGACTCGCTGGGTGGCGATTTCGTGATCGAGTCGGCAATCGGACGAGGCACGAAGATCCGGATCGCGCTGCCGCAGCGCTCATGACCCACCCAAACGACAACGTCGCGCCCAAACCGTCGATCCTGCTGGTCGATGACGACGCGCGGTTTCGCTCGCGGATGGCGCGCGCCTTCGAGGAACGTGGATATGAGGTGCAGCAAGCCGACGGCTACGACGCTGCCATGCGCACCGCCGCCAGCGACAGCACCGAGTACGCGGTCGTCGATCTGCGCATGCCCGGCAAGTCGGGTCTGGAGGTGGTCCGGGAGCTGCACCACATCGATCCATCCACCAAGATCGTCGTGCTGACCGGCTACGGAAGCATCGCGACTGCGCTCGAGGCGGTGCGGCTCGGCGCCACGCACTATTTGACCAAGCCTGCAGACGTCGACGAGGTCATCGCCGCGTTCGAGCGGACGCCAGGCCCCGAGGTGCCAGACGCGATCCGACAAGGCGAGGCGCCGCAAACGCCGTCCCTCGCGCGGGTCGAGTGGGAGCACATCCAGCGAGTCCTGACCGATTGCGATGGCAACATCACCAAGGCCGCGGAAAGATTGGGCATTCACCGGCGTTCCCTCCAGCGCAAGCTCTCGAAGTTTCCGACGCCTCGGTGAGCCGCTGCGACGATTTGCCGCATGCAACGGTGGGGCCCGCACACCTAAGCTCGCGGGGTGAAGGGTTACTGGATGCTCGCGGCTCTGCTGCTGCCGGCAGGGATCGCCGCGGATGCTTACGCGTGCGGAACCTGCTCGGTGGGAGATCCGACGCTCACGATCGTTGGCTTTGAGCAGCCCCAGGCCAATCGCTTTCGCACGTCGGCCACCGTGCGTCATCGAAACGATCGACTCGGCGAGCCCGGTGTCGACGAGCTCTCCCTGTCGGAGCAGCGCATGGAGTTGGCGGGCGCATACTCCCCGATCGACCGATTGACTATCTCGCTGATGATGCCTTTGGTTCACCGGTTGGTGACGGCCGTCAATCTCGCGGAGGCGGACATCTGGGCGCCGGGCGATATGGAGATGCGCTTGCGGGGCGTCGTGTGGCGGGATCGCAAGTTCGCGCCGCGGCATTTGGTGAGCCTCATCGGGGGTCTCGAGTTTCCCACCGGCGCCGTAGAGACCGATGCAGAGGGCGTGGCGCTGCCCCTGGAGTTTCAAGCTGGAACCGGCTCTTGGGATCCGATTGCGGGTCTCTCCTACACGATGTTCTTGGATCCTTGGTCGGTCTACGTTTCTTCGGTCGGGATCTTTCCGACGAAGGGCACCGCAGACACACTGACCGGAATCAGCGTTCGCCAGACGGTGCTCAGCCAGTTTCAGCCATGGCGGTTCCTCGGGTTTCAGGCCGGGATGGAGTTTCGCATCGATCGGCCCGGATACATCGGTGGGGTCCGTGACCCAGACACGGGTGGCCACATCACCTACGGCACGCTGGGTCTCATCGGGTTGCCCCACGAAAAGGTGCTCGTGCACGCCACCGCAGCGTTGCCGCTGATCCAAAGGCTCGATGGCAATCACCGCGAAGGCTTCGCGATCACCGCAGGGTTGGTCTATGAGATCTAAGCTGCCGTGGGTGATCGCCCTTTGTTGCGCGTCGTCGTTGCCGCATTGCATGCACGTGAGCGACGGGATCGAGCTCGACATCGCCTATCAGCCCGAGGCAACCCCTGCGGAGATTCGCACGGACATGGGCTACCGCGTGCGCTTGGAGCGCGCTTTGATCGCGGTCGGCCAGGTGAAGCTCGTCCCATGCGAGAGCCTCGCGTCGCATTTTTGGGAGCTCATCGGACCCGCGCGCGCCCGCGCCCACGAGCTGAGCACGCCGACGAGCCTCGGCGTGCCGCTGGTCCTCGATCTGATGGAAAGCGCAGGAATGCCCGTCTTCGCAGGGACGCTGCGACCGCCCCCTGGAAGCTATTGCGGCATCCGCTTCACCGGCATGCCCGCGGACGAAGATGCGGAAGGCCTGACCGAGGAGAGCCTCGACATGATGCGCCATAGCGTCCTGATCGTCGCGCGCATCGAAGACGGGGTCAGCGCGGAGGCATGGCCGGTCACCGTGGGCATTTCGGAAACGCTGCCATGCGAATTGCCGTTCGATGAGCCGTTGGTCTTCGACCGTCCGGTCCTCGAGGGCGTCTCGATCGCGATCGACCATACGGCGTGGTTCGACGGCATCGATTTCGCCGAGGGAGACGCCGGCACGGTGCAACGACAGATAACCGACAACATACGATCTTCATTGACCGCCCTGCGTTCCTACGGGACGTCCGGGCTTTGAGACCGGAGACATGAGAGCATGAGAAAGACGACGATTCTCTTGATTGCGTTTGCCTGGGCAGGCGCTGGATGTGGTGACAGCGACAGCGAGGCAGTAGCGATCGAGTTCGCCGCCAAGGTCGGGGCGCAAGACTTCGTCTGCAACGAGACCTATGACAACCTCGGGTCGGATGACAGCTCGCTTCAGCTCAGCGACTTCCGGTTCTACGTGCAAGACGTGGAGCTGAGGAACGCCGATGGCGAGTACGTGGCCGTCACGCTCGATAGCAACGAGTGGCAGACCAGCAACGTGGCGCTGCTCGACTTCGAGGATGGGTGCACCGATCTCGGAAACGAGCCGATGAACGAGATGGTGACCGGCACCGTACCAGCCGGCGTCTATGACGGCCTTCGCTTCAAGATGGGCGTGCCCTTCGAGCTCAATCACGAAAACCCCGCCACCGCCCCAAGCCCGCTGAATCTCACCCCCATGCAATGGGACTGGCAGGGCGGCTACAAGTTCCTGCGGATCGACTCGGGGACCTTCAGCATGACCGATTGGCGCATGCACCTCGGAAGCACCGGTTGTGATGGCGACCCCGTGGCCGGCGGCACCACGTCGTGCAGCACCCCCAACCGGGTGGATGTCGAGCTCGCGGCGTTCGATCCGGCGGTGGACACCGTCGTGGCGGATTTTGCGGCACTCGTCGACGGCGCAGCTATCCAGGAAAATCAGGCGGATACGCCCGTTGGTTGCATGGCGGGCCCCATGGACAGCGATTGCGGACCGCTGTTCGAGAACCTAGGTTTGCCTTTTGGCGGCTCCACTGCCGGAACCCAGTCCTTCTTCTCCGCGGAGTGAGCTGAGCCTATAGCCTTATAGCCTTGGGTCGATGAGACGCTTCACTTCCGTTTTTGTCTTCGTGCTGCTCGCGGTGGGCTGCGGCGGCAGCGATGCCGCCGAGAAATGGGTCTGGGACCTCCCGGACACCGTTCCCGAGCCACGGGTCCCCGATGACAACCCGATGAGCGTCGAAAAGGTCGAGCTCGGAAGATTCTTGTTTTACGACAAGAGGCTCTCCGGCAATCAAACCCAAAGCTGTGGGACCTGCCACATGCAGGAGCTCGCTTTCACCGACGGGCTTCCCCAGGCGGTGGGGTCGACCGGACAGATGCATCCGCGCGGCTCGATGAGCATCGCCAATGCCGGCTACGCCGCCTCGTTGACGTGGGCGAACGAAACCCTGGTGAGGCTGGAACGGCAAGCGCTCGTGCCGATGTTCGGCGAGGATCCCGTCGAGCTCGGTATGGCCAATCGCGAAGACGAGTTGCTCGAGCGCCTGCGCAATGACGCGCGATATCTGGAGATGTTCGCGGCTGCCTTTCCCGATGAGCGAGATTCGATCAATCTCGACAGCATCACCAAGGCGCTTGGCGCGTTCCAGCGCTCGATCACCAGCTTCAACTCGAAGGTCGATCGGTGGCAGCAAGGCGATAGCACTGCGCTGAACGAATCGGAGCAGCGCGGTATGGCCTTGTTCTTCGGCGGCACCAACGAGGCCGGCGTCGCCGATGCCTTCGAGTGCTTTCATTGCCATGGCGGTTTCTTGTTTTCGCAGTCTTCCGACGACGCCGGGCAAGTGTTCGATCAAAAGTTCTTCATGAACAACGGGCTCTACAATCTGGACGAGCAGGGAAGCTACCCCCCGGGAAACGAAGGCCTCTTCGACACCACGGGTGACCCAGCCGACAAGGGCCGTTTCAAGCCGCCGAGCCTTCGCAACATCGCGCTCACCGCGCCGTACATGCATGACGGCTCGATCGAAACGCTCGAGGAGGTCATTGACCACTACGCGCGCGGCGGGCGGCACATCGAAAGCGGCCCCTATGCAGGCGACGGCAGGGACAACCCCAACAAGAGCGCGCTCTTGAACGGCTTCGCCATCACCGAACAAGAGAAGCAAGACTTGATCGCATTCTTGCGGGCGCTCACTGACGAAGCGCTGCGCACCAATCCCGCATTCAGCGATCCCTTCGAAGAGCAGTGAGCAAGCGGTCGCGTTCAGGCCAAGAACTGGGGCTCGCGCTCGAGAATGACGCCAAAGCGCGCCTCGACACGCGCCTGAATCTCCTCTGCAAAAGCGAGCAGCTCGGCGGTCGTGCCTCCGCCGTGGTGGACGAGGCAGAGCGCATGATTGCTCGAAACGCCGACCGCCCCGCGGCGGGTCCCCTTGGCAATGCCCGCCTTTTCGATGAGCCAGCCGGCCGCAAGCTTTACGAGTCCCGGCTCGGCGGCAAATCGCGGACAGTCGGCGGGTCGGGCCACGAGACCCTCCCGAGCGGCCTGCTCCGCAATTCGATCGGCGACTGCGACCGGCACCACGGGGTTCAAGAAGAAGGAGCCGGCGGAGCGTCGATTGGGATCGTTTGGGTCGAGGACCATCGACTTACGGCGGCGCAGCTCGAGCACGGCGCGCCGTATCTCCGTGAGGGAGGCCCCGGGGGGTAGGGCGTTTTCGAGCTCCGCGTATCGAACCGTCCCGGGTCCTCCGGGCCGAAGCGCGAAGCAAACGGCGCACACGACGAAGCGATCGGGGTCGCGCTTGAACCGGCTGCCGCGATACGAAAACCCGCATTCCTCGGGCTTCCATGTGTCGAACGAAAGCGTGTCGCGGTGCAGGACGCGCACGTGCTCGATGACCTCGGCCACCTCTTGCCCGTACGCACCGACGTTTTGAATCGGCGTCGCGCCCGTCGAGCCGGGAATCCCGGTCAAGCACTCGAGCCCAGCCCAACCACGCGACACGGCGCCATCGACCACGGCTTCCCAAGGCACCCCGGCCCCGACTTGCACCGCGCCGCCCTCGTAGAAATCGAGCCCACCGATTTTCATGTGGATCACGAGGCCGTCGTAGCCTCGGTCAGGCACGATCACGTTGGAGCCGCCCGCCAAGATCGTCGAACGAAGCTCCCGCTCGGCAGCCCAGCGAAGCGCTGCGACCAAGGTCTGCTCGTCCTCCGCCCTAATGAAATGCTTCGCGGGCCCCCCCAGCTCCAAGGTCGTGAGCGGAGCGAGCGGAACCTCGCGCTGAATCGCGAGGGCAGTCATGAGACGGGCGGGATGCGCTCGACGCCGCCCATGTAGGGCACCAGCACCTCGGGTATGGTCACGGCTCCGTCCGCTTGCTGGTTCTGCTCGAGGATGGCGACCACGGTTCGCCCAATCGCCAGACCCGACCCGTTCAACGTGTGCAGTAGCTGCGGTTTGGCCTTTGGATCGGGCCGAAATCGAGCCTTCATGCGGCGAGCCTGGAAGTCTCCGAACCATGAGCAGCTCGAGATCTCGCGGTACGCGTTTTGCGCGGGCAGCCAGACCTCGAGATCATAGGACTTCTGTGCGGCGAATCCCATGTCGCCTGCACAAAGCTCCACGACGCGATGATGTAGGCCGAGCTTCTGGAGAATCGCCTCGGCGTGTCCCGTCAGAATTTCGAGCTGCGTCTCGCCTTGTTCGGGACGGCAGAAACGGACCAGCTCGACCTTGTCGAACTGGTGAACGCGAATCATCCCTCGCGTGTCCTTGCCGTAGCTCCCGGCCTCGCTCCTGAAACAGGCGGTGTACCCTGTGTATGCAAGGGGCAAATCCGACCCGGCGACGATCTCGTCCGCGTGCAAATTGGTGATCGGGACCTCGGCCGTGGGTACGAGATAGAGATCGTGTCCCCGCGCATCGGCCTGGGCCTCCCACTCCTCGTCCTTGGCGATGCGAAACGCGTCTTTGGCAAACTTCGGCAGCTGGCTGGTGCCTCGCATTGCACTGTCCTTGACCAAGACGGGAGGCCACACCTCTTCGTAGCCGTGCTCGGAGGTGTGCACGTCGAGCATGAATTGCATGAGCGCCCGATTGAGCCGTGAGCCGAGCCCTTTGAGGATCACGAATCTCGAGCCGCTGATCTTCGCGGCCCGCTCGAAGTCGAGAATCCCGAGCTGGGAACCGATCTCGACGTGATCGCGGGGTTGGAAACCGAAGGACGGCTGGTCGCCCCATACGCGAACCTCGACGTTGTCTCGTTCACTACGCCCGTCCGGCACGTCGGGGCGCGGAAGGTTCGGCAGGTTGAGGAGTATGGTTTCGAGCTCGCCTTCGAGCTCGACTTGCTTCGTCTCACCACGCTTGATCTCGTCACCGAGCGCGCGCAGCCTGTCCCGCTTCGCTTGAAACGTTTCTGACGTCTTGTCGGAGATCTTGGCCATCGCCTGGCTGGCCTCATTGCGCTCCTGTCGCAGGCTCTCCACGCTGGCAATCAGGTTGCGCCGCTCCTCGGAAAGCCTGCCGAGCCGGTCGAGGAGCTCGGCATCGGTGAACCCACGGCGCAATAGGGCCGCCTTCACCTCGGGCAGGTTCTCGCTCACGTAGCGCAGATCGAGCATGAGCCGGGGTCTACAACACCCGCCGTTGATGCACCAGTCGCGCGGGTTCTTGGCTTGCCCCTGGAAAACGCCTAAGTTGAAGTCGTGAGCCACACGGGCATGCTCGCACGAGCAGGGGTCGTCGGTGATGTACACTGCGAGTCCGAAACACTCGGCCGGGTGCTCGATGCGTTCGAAACGATGGGCATCGATGCGGTGCTTTGCGTCGGCGATTTGGTCGACGGCCCGGGCGATGCGGACGCGACCCTAGCAATGCTCGAGGCCCGCAACGTGCAGTGCGTCGCCGGCAACCACGAGCGCTGGTTGTTGACTGGCGAGCACCGCAATCTCGAGAGGGCGACCCAGACGGTCAACGAGGCGTCTCGCGCATTCCTAAAGAGCCTGCCGAGAGAACGCCGTTATGTCACTCCTGCCGGCAAGGCATTGCTGTGCCATGGAGTAGGCACGGACGATGAAGCCTGGTTGCTTCCCGACACGCGGGGCTATGCGCTGCAAGACATTCCCACGCTTCGCGAGCTCATGCTGGACGACGACGTTCGGTTCATGATCGGCGGCCACACGCACGAACGCATGGTGCGAGTGTTTCCAGGTCTGACCGTCATCAACGCCGGGACGATCTGCCGTGAAAACGAGCAAACGTTCACCCTCGTCGACTTCACGGCGATGCGCGTCGAAGTCTACTCCGCAGCCGAGCCCACGACCGGCAAGCTCATCGAGGCCACGGCGCTTCCCATGCCGGATCCGGTCGAGTAGGCCGTCAACACCGGACTCGGATGCCCGAACCTCACAACCTCGATCCCCGGAGGACGGGTCGCGACGGGCGTGCTCGCGAGCGGGACCCGCTCGCCCGACTCCTCAAGCTCGCGAGCGGGACCCGCTCGCCCGACTCCTCAAGTCACCACACCACTAGGCTCCCGCCCCCTCGCTGTGCTGCCCATCCCGACCCGTCCTCCTACGTAGAAGTCGATGGACGAAGGGCTCGGAAAAACGCGACATGGGCTGGAGCGGACGTGCGAAGTGCCAATCGGCATGGATGCAACCACCTCCGATTGGCGCGCCGCCCGAGGGACGGCTTGCGTGGCCGAAGCTCCCAAGTGAACCGGGCCACCTTTGCAAGCCGTCCCGTTCCGTGGAAGCCCGTGTCGTGTTTTTCCGAGCCCGGTCTTACGTCAGCGCGTCCTCCTGCGGTCGAGTTGACGAGCCGCCCGGGGCGTCACTTCGCTTGGCGCCAGAGCTCGGCGAAGGAAGGGCGGGAGCCGGTGAGTAGAAATCCGACGCGGAAGAGGCGCGCGCCGATCCGAATCGAGAGCCAGGTCGAGATCAGCAAAGCCACGATCGCCCCGGCGACTTCCCACCAAGCGATGCCGGACGGATCGACGGCAAGGCGGATGATGACCGTCAGCGGCGAGGTGAATGGGATCCAGGTCAATACCTGTCCGGCGATCCCGTGAGGCTCCTCGAGCAAGACCACGAGCACCATCAAAGGCACGATTGCCAGCAAGGCCCAGCCCATGGTCAGCTTCTGGCTTTCGGCCGCGTTGGCGCCAAGCGCGGCCGTGGCGAGCATCAAGCTTCCGAGAAAAAGGTAGCCGAGCACGAACAGGACGGGGGCGACTGAGATCGCCTGCCAAGGAACGGCAACCACGGCTGCGAGCGCCGTGGATGCGGTGATCGCCACGAGCACCACCATCGAGGACCAGACTGCGAACTGCAAGAGGCCTGCGGCTCCGAGGCCGAGAAGCTTGCCCGCGAGGATCTCCTCGGGGGACACCGACGAGAGCAGCACCTCGACGATCTTGCTTTCCTTATCCGTCGCAACCGTCTGCACCAAGTAGCCCGAAGCGCTCAATAGCGCCGTGAGCAGCAAAACGCCGAGAAAGAGCGGGATCGTCGTGCGTACCAGAAGGTCGAGCGCCTCGCTCAAGTCGGTCGTTTGATCGCCGTCGGGTCCGAGCCGCGCGCGCACGAAATGAGCCGGCGCCAATACGCGCTCTTGCACGTCTGCCTCGAGACGTCCCTCCAATAGCGACTTGCGCAAGAGCGAGCGAAGCATGGGCTCGATGGTCGTCCCTCGCATGCTCAAGAGCGGCGTCTTCTCAGACTGGACGGCCCGAACCTCGCCGCTCCGTAGGTAGTCTTCCTGCACGATGTAGAGTGCGCGAAGACGGCCCGACGCGAGATCCCGGTTTGCCAGGTCCCGATCCTCGTAGAGGACGACATCGCTTCCATTGGCGCTCCACACCCGTTGGCCGTCGCGTGACGAGAATTCCGAGCGGTCGACGACGCCCGCATCGTCGATGAGGCCGAATTGGGAGCTTTGCGCAGCGCGTTGGCTCAAGAAATAGGTCTGGATGCCGAGGACCGTCCCCGACACGCCCGCCAGGAACAGCGGCAGCCCGAACGTCGCGATCAAATAGGACCAGCGCTTGATCACCGACAGGAGCTCGAATCGCGCCACGGCGCCGATGCGTCGGATTCGCATGGCTCAGCGCCCCTCGCTCACCAGGTTGACGAAGATCTCGTCCATGCGCGCGACGAGCGGCTCGTAGCGCTCGACCAGCACGCCGCTCCGTACGAGCTCACTGAGGTATCCCGCGGGCGTCGCGGTGGGCGGGAGCGCCACACGCCACCCGCCGGCTTTGTGTTGGGTCGCCGGCATGCCGAGCGCCAAGAGGTCCATGGTCGTCCAGATGACGACCTCGTGGGGCGAGTAGCGCCGGCGGATCTCGTCGAGCTGGCCGTAGACCACCAAGCGCCCTCGATGCACGAGCGCCACACGATCGCAGAGCGCCTCGACCTGGTGCATCATGTGCGTGGACAGCACCGTCGTTCGTCCCCGGGCGCGGCGTTCCTCGATCAGCTCGGTCACCAGCGCGACGTTGACCGGATCGAGCCCGGAAAACGGCTCGTCCAAGATGCAGAGCTCCGGCTCGGTCATGAGGCAGCCGGCGATCTGGACCTTCTGCGTCATTCCCTTCGAAAGGCTCTCCACGCGCTGGTCGGCCACCTGGCTGAGTCCTACGCGTTCGAGCCAATGGCCCGCGGCCCGGCGGGCTTCCACGCGCTTCAAGCCCTTGAGGGCTCCAAGGTACTCGAGCAGCTCGCGCACCTTGGCGCGTCGGTAGACACCGCGCTCTTCGGGGAGATAGGAGGCTCGATCGAGGGCTTTGCGGCTCGGCTGGGTTCCGAACAAGCGCACCTCTCCCTCGTCGGCACGAAGGATGTCGAGACCGATTCGGATCAGCGTCGTCTTGCCAGCCCCGTTGGGCCCGAGAAGCCCGAACACCTCTCCGGGCACGACCTCGAGTGACACGTCCTCGAGCGCCGCGCGTGGTCCGAAACGCTTCGACACGCCGCGATACGCAAGAATCCCCACGTCACGCAGTGTATCGGCTGGGCGAGGCGGCGGCGAGAAGCCTCCGCGTCAAGGTGGAGACGCCCACCTCTTCGAGGGCGGCATCGGTGAAGCAGCGCCGGGTATCCGACTCTTCGGCGCGGGCCGCGGTCGCCCGAAAGACCTCGAGCCGAAGACGGCGATGGGTGAGGACGTGCTCGACCCGGGCAGCGGGCTCGGGAGCGAGCCGCGCCGAAATCCCGGCCTCGCGAAGAGCGGCGCGCGCATCGCCGCCGCAGCCATTCCGCTGCACCATGGGCACACCCCACAGCCCTCCAAACAGACGCGCCTCGCTGCGAACGAGCCAGACGCTGCGGTGACGCCCCTTACCGCTCGTCGCCACCACGGCAACCAGCGCGATCGCGCCCGGCGCCTTGCGTGCGCGGGCCACGGGCAGGGCGTCGACAACGCCGCGGCGATGCGCCACGCAGTCCGCAGCGACCGGACAGGCCCCGCACCGGGGGCTCTGCGCGGTGCACACCGTGGCGCCGAGCTCCATGAGGGCCTGGTTCAAGGCGCCGGGCCGCTCGCCAGGGACGAGGCGCGCCGCCTCGTCCCACAAGCGCTGGGTCGTGGCCGCAGTGCCGACGGGCGTGTCGATGCCAAAGAGCCGCGCCAGCACCCGCGTGACATTCCCGTCGACCACCGGCTCCGGCTTGTCGAACGCGATGCTCCCAATCGCGCCCGCCGTATACCGCCCGACGCCGGGAAGCGCCCGGCGATCCTCGGCGCTCTCGGGGACCCGTCCTCCGTAGCGTTCGACCACCTCCCGGACCCCTGCATGCAAGAGCCGGGCGCGGCGATAGTATCCAAGCCCGCTCCAGTGCGAGAGAACCGCATCCTCATCGGCTGCGGCAAGCGTGGCCGGGGTGGGAAAGCGCTTCAAGAATCGCTCGTAGTACGGAATGACCGTCTCCACCCGCGTTTGCTGGAGCATCACCTCCGAGACCCAGATCGCATATGGATCACGCGTCCGGCGCCAGGGAAGGTCGCGGGCCGCTTGGTCGTACCAGCGCAAGAGCTCGTGCCGCAGGCCAGCCATCAGAGGTGCTCGTAGAGCGAGCGCTCGGGGTTCTCCAGCGTATCGATGACGTCATACGCGAACGCCGCGCCCACATGCCCGTCGACGACCCGGTGATCGAACGAAAGCGAGAGCAGCATCACCTTGCCAACAGCGATCTGCCCGTCGCGGACCACGGGTCGATCCTTGATGCGGTGAACCCCGAGAATCCCCACCTCGGGGTGATTCAGGATCGGCGTGGCGAGCAGGCCGCTTTGCTTGCCGAGCGATGTCACGGTGAACGTGGAGTTGCGGAGATCCTGTGGGGCAAGCGTGCCTTTGCGCGCAGACTCCGCGAGGCGCTCGATTTCGCTCGCCAGCTCGAAGAGACGGAGACGGTCGGCACCATGGACCACCGGAACCACGAGCCCTGCATCGGTCGCGGTGGCCACGCCGATGTTGTAGTACCTCTTGTAGACGATCTCGTGGGCTCTCTCATCGACTGCGCTGTTCAGCACGGGATGCCTGCGAAGCGCGTCGGTGACCGCCTTCACGATGAACGGCAGGTACGTGAGTCGCAGACCGCGCCTCCTTGCCTCTGCAGACAAACGCTCTTTCAGATCGACGAGGCGCGAGGCGTCGCACTCCTCGACGAACGTGAAGTGCGCCGCCGTCGTCTTCGCATGATGCATGCGCTCCGCGATCTTGCGTCGGATCCCGACGATCGGCTCTCGTTCCTCGAGCGGGGCGTGAGGCCGGTCCTCGGCCATTTCCCCCCGGAGCGCCGCGCGAACGTCATCTCGGGTCACGCGTCCTCCTTCGCCGCTCGGGCGGACCCGCCGGATGTCGACGCCGATGTCCTTGGCGAGACGCCGCGTGGCCGGCGTGGCCAGCGGCTTCGACTCGAAGTACTCGATGTCGCGAACGGACTCGGCCGACGTACGAAGCGATCGGCGCTGGGCTGCCGCGGCCGGACGGACGGACCCTCGGCGCGCGCTTCCACCGTTGCCTGGCTCGGTCGCCGCAAAGAGCCCCGCCCCCGGCAACCGATCTTGAATGTCGCCGACGGCGCTCGCAGGCGGCCCCGACGAGCCTTGCGCGGAGCCCACGTGGGAGGCGGCCCGAGAATCGAGTGTGACGATCACCTGGCCTACCTTGGCCACGCTGCCAACCTCGAAATGCACCCGCTCGACGAGGGCATCGCAGGGCGCCCCGATGGTGACCGTGGCTTTGTCGGTCATGACCTCGACCATGGGATCGTCCTCGCGAACGCGGTCGCCCGCCCGGATGAACCATTCTACGATCTCGCCCTCTGTGACGCCCTCGCCGATGTCCGGAAGCTTGAGCTCCAAGCGCGCCATCAGTACCTCGCCGTCTCGAGCAGGGCGGGCACGATCCGGTGTGCGAGCGGAAGGTATTCCCGTTCATGGGTCAAGGGAAACGGTGTGTCCCAACCAGTGACACGAACCGGAGGCGCTTCGAGATGAAGAAACGCTCTCTCGGTCAAAAGCGCGACTAGCTCGCTTCCGAAACCGCAGGTGCGGGGTGCTTCATGGACGATCACGAAGCGCCCGGTCTTTTCGACGCTCGACACGAGCGTGTCGATGTCCAGGGGCCAGAGCGTCCTGAGGTCGATCACCTCGACGTCGACTCCCTGGCCTGCGGCCGTCTCGGCTGCGGAAAACGCCTCGTACAGCATCGCGCCCCAGGCGACGCAGGTGACCTGCGCGCCACTGCGAACCACCTTGGCCTGTCCCAGAGGCACCGCGTACGGCTCGTCCGGCACGTCCATCTTGACCGCGCGGTACACGCGTTTCGGCTCGAAGAAGATCACCGGATCTTCATCGCGAATGGCCTCCATCAACAAGCCCTTCGCATCGTATGGATTGGAAGGACAGACGACCTTGAGGCCCGGCGTGTGAATGAACAAGGCCTCAGGCGACTGAGAATGATACTGCCCACCTCGGATGCCTCCCCCATACGGCGTTCGCACCACCATCGGGACGTGAAGCTCTCCGGCCGTGCGATAGCGGTACTTTGCCGCTTCGTTCACCAGCTGGTCGAAGCCGGGGTAGATGAAATCCGCAAACTGAATCTCGGAAACGGGGCGCAGGCCGTGAAGCGCCATGCCGATCGCCGTTCCGATGATCCCCGTCTCGGACAGAGGCGTATCGAGAACCCGGTCGGCGCCGAACTCTTCCTCTAGCCCCTGCGTCACGCGAAAGACGCCGCCGAGCTTTCCGATGTCCTCGCCGAGCAGCATCACGTCGTCATCCTGACGCATCGCTTCGCGCAGCCCGCTGCGGATGGCCTGGACGAGATTCATCGAAGTCACGGCTCGTGCTCCTCGCCTTCGGCGCGGGGGCCATCGAGGCATTGCGCTCGTTGCTCGCGCAGATGCCAGGGCGGCTCCGCGTACACGTCGGTGAACAGGTCTCCGAGCTCGGCTGCGGGCGTCTCTTCGGCGCGCTGTACGCACTCGCGAACCTCGGACTCACAGGCAGCCCGCCAATCCGCATCCATCGCTTCGCTCCACGCATCGCGCCTCTCGATGTGCGCACGGAGCCTTCGGAGGGGATCGGCCTTTCGCCAGCGTTCGACTTCGTCGTCGCCCCGATAAGCGCGCGGATCATCGGATGTCGAATGTCCTCCGAGCCGATAGGTCGCGAGCTCGACGAAGGTGGGACCATCTCCTTCCGTGGCACGCCGAACGCCTTCACGGACGGATTTCCACACCGCCAGCACGTCATTGCCGTCGACCCGAAGCGCGGGCACACCATACGCGGCGCCTTTTTCGGACAGCCGAGGGACAGCCGTTTGCCGCTCGGCCGGCAGGCTGATCGCATATCCGTTGTTTCGGCAGAGGAATAGAACCGGCGCTTGGTACACGGCGGCGAAGTTCATCGCAGCGTGAAAGTCGTTCGAGCTCGTGGCGCCGTCGCCAAAAAACACGCCGACGCACTCGTCGAGTCCGCGCTTCTTGGCAGCCATGGCCATCCCGACCGCATGCGGAATCTGCGTACCGATGGGGGCGCTCACCGCGAGGTACCGATGCTCGCGGCTGAAGGTATGGTCGGGCATCTGCCGGCCCCGAACGGGATCACCGGCGTTGCCGTACATGTGGTCGATGTATCGCTGGAGGGGATAGCCACGCCATAGGAGCGCACCAACCTCGCGGTAGCAGGGCACGATCCAATCGTGGTCCCGAAGCGCCGCCGCGGCGCCGATGATGGCCGCTTCTTCGCCCATCGAGCCGACGTGAAACGCGATGCGTCCCTGGCGCTGCAACCTCTCCAGCCTGTCGTCGACGACGCGGGTTCGAACCATCGCCTTGTACAAGCTGACCAGCTGGTCGATCGACAAGCCTGGGTCGAGGCTCGGGTCCAGGGTTCCATCCGCGCGATTGATGTGCATGCCCTCCCTCTAGGTCAGCACTTCCAACTTTCGTTTCTTGCCGTATCGATCCATCCAAGGGGAGGGCTGCCCGTGGGCGTCTGCGGCAAGCGCCTCCGAGAGAAAAGCCTCGGCCGCACGATAGCTCGACCGAACCAGCGGTCCCGATGCGACGAACCGGAAGCCCATGTCGAGCCCGGCTTGCTCGTAGTCGGCGAACTCCGCGGGCTCGACATATCGCTCGACAGACGCATGGCGCTTGGTGGGCCGCAAATACTGCCCGATGGTGAGCACGTCGACGTCGGCATCGCGCAGGCGCTGCATCGCCTCCAACACCTCTGCGTGGCTTTCTCCGAGTCCCACCATCAACGACGACTTGGTGATCGCGGCGCCGAGCTCTTTGGCGGCGATCAGAACGCCAATGGAGCGATCCCACGAGCAGCGCGCGTCTCGAATGGGGCGCTGTAACCGCGGCACGACCTCCACGTTGTGCGCAAACACGTCGGGCCGCCCATCGCGCACGACGGTTTCGATGTCGGCACGCTCCCCGAGAAAGTCGCCGACCAGCGTCTCGACGCGAAGCCCCGGCGTGTAGTGCTTGATCCGTTGCACGGTGCGCGCCACGTGCGCGGCACCGCCGTCGGCGAGGTCATCGCGGTCCACCATGGTGAGGACCACGTAGGCGAGACCCATCTCCGAAAGCGCGAGCGCGGTGTTCTCGGGCTCGTTCGCATCCACCACGCCGCCGGGCTTTCCGGTATGAACCGAGCAGAATCGGCATCCCCGGGTGCAGGTCTCCCCGAGGATCATCACGGTTGCCGTGCCTTGCCCCCAGCACTCGAAGATGTTGGGACAGCGGGCTTCCTCGCAAACCGTGTAGAGCCCGCGGCTGCGCAAGCGGAGCTTCAAGCCCTGGAACTCGTCGTGCTGCGGTCCTGCGGGGAGTCGCACACGAAGCCAATCAGGTTTGCGAGCCGGTAAGGTCATGGTGCCCGAGCCCAGCGCGTAGGGTCTGCATCCCCCGTGTCAAACGCGCCTAACACTTCGAATTGTGGTGGTTTCTGGGGTTTGGCGCAACGCTTTTGAAAATCCGCCTGCCCGGACGCAATATTTTCGCGAAATGTCTTTACGCGGGAGGCTCGCGCCCCATACTCCTCCGGCACAACGCTTCATCTTCCCGCTAGGAGCATCTCGATGGACGAGGAAAGGCGGCCCAGAAGGGCCGGGCCGATAGAGCGACCGGGAGCCGTTGGAGGCAAGAGGGATCTGAATCGACGCCGACGCGTCCAGGATCTCGTCGAGGCCGGGCTTTCGCTATTTCTTGCCCGAGGCGTCGAGGCGGTCACGATCGACGAGGTCGCCCGAGAAGCCGGCATGGCGAAAGGGAATTTCTATCGCTATTTCCGGGACAAACCCGACTTGGTGGAAGCGGTCGTCGAGCCGGTGGCGCACGCGACGCGATCCGCCCTCGATGAGTGTCATTGGCGGCTTCGCGGCGCCAACGGCCGCGACGAGGCAATCGCGGCGTACGCGCATCTCGGAAACCGGCTCGCAGGCGCGCTGGCGACCCACGCCGACGCCATGTGCCTGTATCTTCAGGAACGCCGAGCCCCGGCCACTCCCGCCCGCCAGGCCATTTCCGATCTGGCGCGCGATCTCGACGAGAGCGCCATCGCTCTGAGCCAGGCCGCCGTCGACCGGGGCTTCGTCACCGTTTCCGATCCGAGGGTCAGCGCGCTTGCGGTGTTGGGAGCCGTCGAGGCCTTGGCACTGGCGGCCGTGCGAAATCAGATCCAGATGGACCCAGTGGAAACCACCAAACGGCTCATCTCCATCGTGCTGGAGGGGCTCCGCAGCTGACCGGTCGAGCTGGGCTAAACACTTGTCCAGCTTGAAACTACCGCTCCGGCAGCTTCTTCTTCACAATTGGGCGGCTATGGCGCGGAGGCTGATGGGGACCGCGGTGCTGGCTTTGGCAGCACTGCCGGGAGTCGCATACGCGGCTGGCCAGCAGGGAGGTCCTGCGGGTGGAGCGGGAGAGCTCGGCACCGTGGTGTTGCTCGTCGTGGTGATTGGGGTGGCATACGTGCTGGCCCACAACGTCGTTGAGCGCCTTCAACGTCGCTTCCTGGTGGTGAGCGGGGCGGAGTACCTTCTGCTCGGCGTGCTGCTCGGACCCACCTTCCCTGCCATCGGCGCATTCGACAATCTCACCGGTCTGCTTCCAATCATCGCGCTCGCCGCGGGGTGGGTCGGGCTCTTGCGCGGAACCGACTTCGACTTCACCAGCCTACAAAGGCTCGATCCGGCGACTTGGCGGATCGTGTTTCTTCATCATCTGCTGCCAGGCGCCGCGGTCGGGTTCGGCGCGTACTACTTCTTCACTGCCTCCGGGTACGTCGAGACCACGGCTCGAACGGCGGCGCTCAGTGCTTCGGCGCTTGCGTGCTTCGCCGCTGCAGATTCGGCAGAGCCGTTCGACCTTCTCGCCAGACGCTATGAGATCAGCGGGCGGCTGGCACCCCTGCTGAGGAACGGAACGCGCCTCGGAGACATCGCCGTGATATTGGCGTTCGGCTTGATCTTCTGCGTATTCCACGAGAACGACCCTGCCGCTCGAGTCTACTCCCCTGCGCTCTGGGCCTGGGTCACGGTGCTGCTCGGCGGTGCGCTAGGCTTTCTCTTCTCGCTCTTTTTGGCGGGCGACGAATCGGACAACTCCCGGTTCCTCGCACTGGTAGGAATCATCGCTTTCGCCTCGGGCGGGGCCTTTTTCCTTCAGCTTTCGCCGCTTGCAGTGAATCTCGCGATGGGCTTCGTGCTGGTGAACTTCGCGCGCGGCGGGCAGCTTCTGCACACGACCCTCGAGTCGACGGAACGGCCGATGGCGATCGTCTTGTTGATCTTCGCCGGTGCCCTCTGGGTCCCGACCCCGCTCTGGTCCACCTTGCTCGCGCTCGGCGGCTTTCTCGTCGTTCGAACCACCGCCAAATGGATTGCCAGCATCGTTGCGGCATGGGGCACGACTCTGCGTAAAGACTTGTTCCGAGGGCTCTTGGCGCACGGCGACGTCACCCTGGCCATGGCGGTGTCCTTCCGACTCGTCTACAAGGGTGGAGCCGCCGACATCGCTTACTCGGTCGTCTTGGGCTCGGTCATTCTGAACGACCTACTCGCCCCGCGGTTGCTGAGAGGGCTGCTTGCCGACGAAGGCGGGATTCAACGCGAGCTGAACGAGACCGACTCTCGCACATCGATCGAGGTCAAGGCTAGATGAACATCGTCGTCATAGGTTTGGGAGAGGTGGGCCGCCACCTGCTGAGCGTTCTCGACAAAGAGGGGCACGACATCGTGGCCGTCGATACGAGCGCCAAGGCGGTGCAGTACGCGGAGGAGCATTTCGACGTAGCTTCGATGGTCGGCTACGGCGCGAGCGAGACCCTGCTCAAGGTTGCCGGCGTGGCGCGGGCCGATCTGGTCGCGGCGGTGACCAACCATGACGAGATGAACCTCATTGCCGCGCTTGCTTCGAAGCAGCTCGGCGCCAAGCACGTGGTTGCGCGTGTTCAGGGCACGGCTTGGTCGGAATGGACCGAGGGTATTCGATACGGCCTGCTCGGCGTAGACGTGGTCATCAATCCCCGCGTGCTGGTCGCCCAAGAGCTCAGCCGGATTGCGCGTTCGTACGGTGCATCCGACGTAGTCGATCTGGCTCAAGACCGCGTCGAGCTCGTGCAGATCGATCTCGAGGAGTCCCGCGTGCTGAACAAGCCTCTGTCCTCGATCGAGATGCCGCCCCACACCTTGGTGAGCGCCGTGGTGCGCGACGGAGAGCTCTTCGTGCCCGGCGGTGCGGACGTGTTGGTCAAGGGCGATCGCGTCTACTTGATCGGTCGGCCCGAAGGCGTGCTGGCAGCCGAGCGCCTCTTCAGCAAGGAGCGCGAAGCGCGGCGGGTGTGCATCGTGGGTGGAGGCGTGGTCGGAAAGGCGCTCGCTCGGGAGCTTCTTCAACAAGGAGCCACCGTCCTGCTGATCGAGAGCGATCTCCAAACCGCCGAAGAGATCAGCGCGGAGTTCCAAGCAATCGAGGTCGTCCACGGAGACGGCACCGACGGCAACCTGCTCGAGGAGCAAGAGGTGGGGTCCTACGACTTGTTTGCAGCGGTCACCCGGCAGGACGAGATCAATCTGATGGCTGCCCTGCTCGCACAGCGCGCCGGCTGCAAACGGACTGCGACCATCGTTCAGCGAGCAGACTATGCGACGATCTACCGCCAACTCGGAGTCGACATCGTCTTGTCGCCCCGGACTGTGGCATCCGACCAGATCTTGCGCTTCTCGCGTGGCGGCGGCCTCCACAGCCTAACGGTCCTCGAGGACGGGCAGGCGGAGGTGGTCGAGCTGACGGCGAGCGCCAAGTGCCGCGCCGTCAACAAGCCGTTGCACCGAATGAATCTACCCCGAGGCTCCCTCCTTGCCGCCATCGTGCACGGCGACGACGTGATCATTCCCCGTGGCAAGGATGTCGTGCATCCGGGCGATCGGGTCATCCTCATGACCACCAAGGACGCGCGTGCCACCGTCGAACGGCTCTTTCGACCGAGGGGTGAGTGAGCTCGAAGTCCAGAGACCTCCGCGGCGTGATACGGCCGGTAGGCGCCGTCGTATTAGGCATCGGCGTCATGATGGCGCTGTGCGCCGGCGTCGGAATGCTCTGGGATCGCTTCGCTCCCAATCCCACGCGCCCTCAGGGCGGCGCCGCGGCGCTCGCGCTGTCTGCCATCATCGTTTCGGCCATCGGCATGACCGCATTCCTCTATGGCAGGCGATTCGTGTCCGAGCGTATTTCGCGTCGCGAAGCGCTGCTCGCGGTCAGCTTGATCTGGTTCGCGGCAGGCGCCTGCGGGGCCATTCCTTTCATTTTGGGGGCCGACATGCCCGTCGCCGATTCGTTCTTCGAGGCGGTCAGCGGGTTGACGACCACCGGCGCCACGGTCGTCACCGACATCGAGGGACGGCTGTCGCGGCCTCTTCTGCTCTGGCGGTCGTTGATCCAGTGGCTCGGCGGGATGGGTATCGTCGTGCTCTTCGTCGCTGTGTTTCCGAATTTGGGAGCCGGGGGCAAGCACCTCTTTCGCGGAGAGGTTCCGGGCATCTCTGCCGAAGGGCTGCGCCCGCGCATCGCCGAAACGTCGTTCACCCTCTGGAAGCTCTATGCCGCGTTGACGCTGATCGAGATCGCGTTGCTCAAGCTTCTTGGGCTCGACCTCTTCGACGCCGTTTGCCATGCGTTCACCACCATGTCGACGGGCGGTTTCTCCACGCTTGATAGCTCGATCGGAGGATTCAACCGTCCAGCGGTCGAGTATGTGGTCGCCTGCTTCATGCTCATCGGAAGCGTCAACTACGGCCTCTACTACGGCTTGTTGCGCACGGGGAGCTGGAAGCATCTGGTGCGCAACATCGAGTTTCGATCGTACGTCGCCATCGTGTTGGTCTCCGTGTTCCTGCTCACGCTTCTCAATCTCGAAGTGCATCGCGAGCTGCTGACCTCGTTTCGATACTCGTTTTTCATGGTCGCGACGACGATTTCGTCGACCGGATACGGCACGGACGATTACAGCGCCTACGGCTCAGCGGCGCTCACCATCGTCATCCTGCTCATGTTCGTCGGAGGGTGCTCGGGCTCGACTGCCGGCGGAATCAAGGTCGAGCGCGCCGTGCTGATGGGCAAGCAAGCCGTCGCCCAGATTCAGAAGAGCTTCCGGCCCGCCACGGTGCAGCTCGTCCGAATGGGCAAAGCCACCATCAGCAGTCAGGTGCTTGCCGACGTCGCATCGTTCTTCCTCATCTACATGGGCTGCATCGCCTTTGGGCTGCTGTACGTGACACTGGTCGAGGGCGTTCCGATGCCCACCGCCTTCGGCGCCATGCTGACCTGTCTGTCGAACATGGGCCCCGCTCCGTTCCACGTGGGCCCAGACAACTTCGCGGGCTACTCCGCGGCTAGCAAGTTGTTCTTCGCGCTTGCGATGCTGCTAGGACGGCTCGAGTTCTTCACCTTGTTCGCGCTGGTCCTGCCGGGGTTCTGGAGGCGCTGATGACCGGCTCGTACAGCATGCCGCCGCCGGGCGAGGAGACCCACGCGCGCCGTCAGATCACCGTCATCGTGCTGCTGCTTTTCGGCATGGTGGCGCTCTATCAATTCGAGCAATTCACCAAGAACGACTTCGACCCGACCGGGATGCTTGCCCTCGGGTTCGTCGTGTTGGCCAGCTACACGATTGGCGGGCTGGTCAGCCAGATACGGCTCCCCCACATCACCGGTTACCTGATCGCGGGGCTCGTGTTCGGGCCGTCTCTCGCAAAGGCCGTGTCCGGGCTCGGCCTGCCCCCGCCATTCGACAAGGGAATTCTAAACGACGAGGTCATCGAGCAGCTCAGTCTGTTCGACACCTTGGCGGTTGCTCTGATCGCCATCACCGCTGGCGGCGAGCTGAAGCTGGAAGGGCTTCGAAAAGGCCTGCGCGTCATCGCCTCCGTGCTCGCAGCGCAGATCGTTTCCATCGGCGTGTTGGTCACCGGGTTGATGTGGCTGATCTCTGGGGTCGTTCCGTACATCGGCCTTCCAGGATTGGAGGGGCTTCCGATGGCAGCGGCGCTGGCCGTGGGTGCGATGGTGGCCTCCGTCGCGCTCGCGACCTCTCCGGCGGCGACGATCGCGGTCATCATGGAGTCCCGGGCTGCAGGGCCCGTGACCCGGACCGTCCTTTCGGTCGTGGTCCTCAAGGACGTGGTGGTGGTCATGGCTTTCGCCGTGGCCCAAGTATTCGTCGCCCAACAAATCGGCGTCACCGCGATGGAGGGTGGGATCGGCGCCTATCTGGTGCGACACATCCTGGTTTCGATCGTCTTTGGGGCGGTGGTCGTCGGCGGATTGATGGCGCTCTACATCCGCTTCGTCAATCAGGAGCTCCTGATCTTCGTGGTCGGCGTGGTGTACCTGGTGGCATTCATCACCAGTCAGCTGGGTTGGGATCCGGTGCTGGTCTTCCTCGCGGCGGGCTTCGGAGTCTCGAACTTCTCGAAGACGGGGCATCGCCTCATCGAAATCGTCGAGCGACTGTCACTTCCCGTGTATGTGGTCTTCTTCACGCTCGCGGGCGCGAAGCTGCACTTGGATCAACTTCGCCAGGTCGCCCTCTTTGCAGTGGCCTTGGTGGGCGTCCGAGCCTTCGCGATCTACGCAGGGACCAACATGGGGGCGCGTCTCAGCAAAGCCGACGAAGCGACTCGAACGTTTGGATGGATGGGGTTCGTCTCCCAGGCCGGGGTCTCGATTCTGCTGGCCGCAATCGTCGGTAACACGTTTGGCGAACTCGGGCGCTCCATCGAAACGCTCATCATCGGTGGGGTCGCAATCAACGAGCTGGTCGGGCCCGTCTTGTTCAAGCTCGGCCTGAGCCTGGCAGGTGAGACGAGCTCGAGCCGGAAGCCGGTCGCCCCCGCCCATCACTTGTCGGTGAAGCCCCCGGCGCTTCGGCCGGAGGCCGAAGGCGGCCCACCGAAAAAGCTCGAGCCTTGGCCCGAGCACGTGGGCGAAAAGGACCTGTGGGGCGAACCGCTGCAGACCAACAGCGACGAGCTCAATGCCAGGATGCAAGACCTCGCTGGAGAGCTTCAAAACATCGTCCGCGAGGTATCGACCGGGCCCCTTCGCGAATTTCAGGTCGAATCCAGCAAGTACCTGCGTGACCTACGCCGCGAGTTCCTCCGTCAACACCGAAGATTGACCGTCCAGGCCCGTGCAGAGGATCAAGCGGACCGCGACGAGCTCCTGACGATGTTGCGATCGGCGCAGTCCGAGCTTGCCGCGCACTGGCGCGGAATCGTGCTCGGCCGATCGGTGACGCTCTCCAAGCAGACTTGGACTCCGGAAACGATTCTCGGCGGCGTCGATGCGATCGTCGACGACCTGCCGGAAATCGTCGACGCGCCCTACGAGGAACGCTCGTACCAGACTCAGGAAGGCGATTCCGTCTGGAAAGGGCTCAGGCGTCAGCTCTTGCGCTTCCAACGCGGCTGGCGCAAGGCCTTCGGCCAATCTCCACCAAACCGCGAGGTTCGGCTCAGAGCCTTGGGTCGCTTTCACTTGTCGTTCGATGCCCCCGCCAGGCTCGAGGGGCTCGCAGCGTTGTTCGTCGAGGCCGATCGTCATCTGGCGGCTCGCACGAGGAGCCTGTTCGATGCCGTGATCGCAGGCTACGAGGACGTTGTCGATATCTGTGCCGATCCGGAAGCGGATCTGGAGCACCAGCTCGTGCGGCTTCGCCATGAGGTGGAAGAGGAGCTCGCATTGGCGCTCGACGAGGTGCTTCGCATCACCAGCGAGGGAACCCAGCGTGCAGCGAGCGCATTGGCAACCGGCTTCGTCCGCATGAAAGAGGACCTTCCCACCTTTTGCACGCTCGACCTGCCTGCGAGCGAGCGTCGTACGAGCCGCCGGTTTGCGACGCGCATGCGGGCCATGGAGACGCTGACCAAAGACGTTTCCAACCTTCGAAGGGCGAGCTCGGCGGAGTACTCGTCGCTCGCCATGGAGCTCGAGCTCCTGGGGCTGGAGGCTCGCGTCAGAGACAACGTCGCCGAGTACGTGCTCAGGCTGACCAACACGGTGAAACGGCGGGCGATTTCTCAGGTAGAGCGCGTGAGCGACACGCTCGAAACGGCCCTTGCGGAGCTCAACGTGGAGCTCGAAAGCGACTATTCCGGTGAGGAGCTGGCCGCCGCGCTTCGCAAAGCCACCGAGGCGACCAGCAAGGTCACTGGCGAGGCGGCTCGCGTCACCAACGAGCTCTACCAAGATCTGAGTGACGACACGAAGATCGCACCCCTACTGGACGCGCTGGTGGACGCCTGCCGCGGCCTCACGCCGCGATACCGAGTCGCCGTGGGGCAGCGGCAAACCGGCGAATGGCGGCTTCCGAGCGCACTGCCCGAAGTCGAGATTCCGTTTCGAGAGGCCGTGCTCACGTACATCGACAGCCAAGTCGCTCCGAAGCTTCTCGCAAGCCGGAGAGAGCTCGCCGAACGCGTGCAGCCACTTGCGAATCTGCTGCAGGAGCTAGAGCGAGTCGTGGCATTCAACGTCGAGCTCGCCACCGCCGAGCTCGAGATCGTGCACGACGAAGCGATCCCCGAAGAAATGCACACGCTTCTGCGAGACATGGTCTACGGCCAGCTCGAGCGCAGCTACAACTCGCTCGAAGAGATTCGGATCGAGTCCAAGCGATGGCCCGAGATCGTGCACGATGAGATGCACGAGGCTGCATTTGGCACGCTCGAAACGCTCCGCCTGGAGCTTGCGGAGGGCGAGTTCAGCAAGTCTCGGCTCGATGCGATGCGCCGCGCCGCCAGCGGGCTGCGCATGATCGAGAAAGCCGAGAAGCCCCCACGAGTCAAGCGCCTCAAAACACAGCTCCGAAACGGGTTGCGAGCTCTGTTCGGCGAGGAGAGGCTCGAACGGTGGAGCGAACGCATCGGACTAGTCGGCGGCGTGCCTACTGAGCAGCTCACCGCCGGTGCCTTCGCGGCGCCCGAGGTTTCAGCCGACCTGCCGCTAGTCTACCGACGCTTGTTCGCCGCGGACACCATGGAGGCTGGAGACGTGCTCACCGGCCGCGATGAGGAAATCCGGCGGGCCGAAGCCGTTCTGTCGAGCGAAGTGAAGGGGCGTTTGCGCTCCGTTGCACTGGTCGGCGTCGACGGCGTCGGAAAAGCAGCCGTGTCGAGCGCGATCGTGCGGTCGCGAAGATGGAAGAACGTTAGGCGCGTCGTCTTCACGGGACCGGTCACCGTCCAGGACGTCGAAGCGATCTTCCAGGACGCACCCGAAGGTCAGCTCGTCGTCGTCGACGGGCTTCACTGGATGTTGTCCATGGCGCCTGGCGGCTTCGAGCCCCTTCGCCGGTTCGTGAAAGGAATCATCGAAGAAGGCGGCCGCCGTCGCTGGCTCGCCCATGGTGCGGTGCTCTTCTGGAATTTCGCGTCGACGGTTGCGCCCCTGCGAGACGCGTTCCCCGAAGTGATTCACCTAGAGACCTTGACCGAGGAGGAGCTTCAGGCGGCGGTCATCGCGCGCCACCGGCTGAGTGGCTACGAGCATTCGTTCGATCGGGGCGAGGGGTCCCCAATCGAAGGCCTATTCGCGCGAAGCGCAAGCCGCATCCGACGGCCCTACGATCAGTACTTCCACGAGCTTCACCAGGCGACCGGAGGTCTCGTACGGGACGCGCTCCGACTCTGGTTGGCCTCGATTCGCGGCATTCAAGACGACATCGTGCACGTCGGGCCGATTCCTGCGTCGGCGTACACCCGGATCAAGAGGCTCCCCGACGACATTCTGGTTAACCTGTACCAGATTGCACGACAGGGTTGGATCGACGCGGCGGGTCAGGCCCGATTGTTCCGGCTCGACGTGAATACCGCACAGGCTCAGTTGAGCCGCCTGGCGCACCTTGGCCTTCTCGAGGAGCGCGAAGGGGCCTTCGTGATCGCCGTTCACCTGCGCGGTGTGCTCGGTCGAATCTTTGCGGAGCGGCAATGGGTGTTGTGATGGCGAGACTAGGGCGAGGATGGTGGTGCTTGTGGTTGGCCTCCTTGGTGGCTCAGCCGTCCTCCGCGCAGCTGCTCGATTTCGACGATGCGCAAGCGCCGCCATCGACGTCGGAGCCGGCGCCCGAGGCACCGCATGAGCGAACCGGGAAGGCGCGGATCGAGATCCCGGAGCCACCCGAAAGCATCGCCAAGATGCCCCTTCGCGCAGAGCCCCCGGCTGCCCGGGCTCCTGCGCAAGAGAAAAGCAGACCTCTGTTGCTTCTGTTCTTGGCGCTTCTCGGTCTCGGGATCGTGTTGTTCGTCGCCGAACGCGCTCGAAGCTGGATCCGGACCAACATCGCGCTGCGCGGGGTCCTGACCGTGCTGGTGATGCTTCTGCGCCTGGGCGGCCTCGCCATCATCCTGGCCATCGTCCTGAAGCTGATTCCGGGCGCGCAGGATTGGATTCTGTGGACGCTGCTGGTACTCGCCGTGGTGGTCGGCTGGTCGGTCCGCGACCTGTTTGCCGATCTCGTGGCGGGCATCGTGCTGGCGGCGGAGCGCCGCGTGAAAAAGGGCGTTTGGATTTCGGGTGAAGGCTTTCAAGGAACGGTGGAGGGGCGATCGTTGCGCGCGACGTGGCTGCGCGACGGACAAGGCCACCGGCTCACCGTTCCCAACCGCGCGATGGTGGGCGCACCGATGGTGTACGATCTAGGCGCAGACGCGGAGCACGAGGTGGTCGTCCGGCTCGAAGGCTACGAGGACGCGAGCAAAGTTCGAATGGCGCTCACCGATGCGATTCTGAGCTCCCCTTGGGTTCTCGCAGGCGCAACGCCCGTGGTGCTGCGGGATCCGGCCGACCCAGTGGTTTGGCGCGTTCGCACCAAGCTCCTCGAGCCGAGGTTTTCGGTCCACTTCGAGGGGGAACTGCTCGAACGGGTCGAAGACCTGCTCCGCTACCAACCCCCAGCAGACGAGCGCGAAACCGTTCCCGGAGAAACCTAGGGGGCGATCCAGTGACGCAGCTCTCCGGTCACCACGTAGGGCACCTTCTGAAGATCCTCGATGGTTCGGGCTCCACACAAGAGCATGATGGAACGAAGCTCCCGCTCGACTCTGAGCAGGAACGCGCGCGCACCGTCGATGCCACCCTCGAGGAACGCCTGATAGACGTTGCGGGCAATGCCTGCACAGTCGGCGCCGAGGGCAATGGCGCGAGCGACGTCCATCCCGGTGCGAATTCCGCCCGTCGCGATGGTAGTCATGCCCGCATCCACACAGTAGCGGACGGACGCAGCCGTTGGGATGCCCCAATCCCAGAGCGCTTCTCCTAGAGCGCGGCCGTCGCCTTCGGCGCGTAGGGTCTCCACGCCGACCCACGACGTGCCGCCCGCGCCTGATGTGTCCGCGTACCTGACTCCGACGGCTCGCAACCTCTCGGCGACCTGGGGGCTGATTCCATTTCCGGTTTCCTTGGCGATGACGGGAACGTCGAGCTCGGCCCACAAGCGCTGAAACGTCGCGAGGCCGCCACGGAAGTCGCGGTCGCCTTCGGGCTGAACCAACTCCATCGCGGGATTCATGTGCACACAAAGCGCGTCCGCCCCGACGTCGGCGAGCATTTGCGCGATCGTCGTGGTGGGCAGATCGCGCGCCTGCACCATGCCGACGTTGCCCAGAAGCAATACGTCTGGCGCACGCTCCCGGACCTGATAGGTCCAGCTCGTCTCTGGTCGCTTCTGCATCGCACGCTGGCTTCCGAGACCGAACGCATAGCCGAGGTCGTTGGCGATGGAGGCGAGCGATTGATTGATCTCGGCAGCGCGCTCGTGCCCGCCGGTCATTGCTGCAATCAATAAAGGCACGCGAAGCTCTTTGCCGAGCAAGCGGACCCGCGTGTCGACGGAATCGTAGTCTACCTCGGGCAGAGACTGGTGCATCAGTCGCACGCATTCGAGCAGCGTGGTGCGTTGCCGAAACGCGACCTGGTCTGTCGCACACAGATCGAGGTGGTCTGCCTTTCTGTTCCCGATGTCTTCGCTCATCGCGATGCTTGCCCGGCGGCGTAACGCCGTGTACGTAGCTCGGAATAAGGACACTGACACCGTGGCGCAAGGTCTATCGACTCTCGATTCTTGGATGAATGGAATCCGGCGGCAGCTCGACGCCGTCTTGGAAGCGTTTTTCGAGGCGAAGTGCGAGGAGGCGGCACGACTGTCGCCACGTGCAATCGAGCTGGTCGTCGAGGTGCAGAACCTCACCATGCGTGGCGGAAAGAGGCTCCGCCCCATCGTGACGGCCGCGGCGCATCGGGCGGCCAGCCACGATGGAGAGCCGAGCGCCACGGTTGAGGTGGGCGCGGCGCTCGAGCTGCTTCAAACGTACCTGCTCATTCACGACGACTGGATGGACCAGGATCGTGAGCGGCGAGGTGGACCGGCGGTTCACTACGCCTTCCAATGCAAGCACGGCGCGCAGCACCTCGGCGCGAGCCTCGGTATTCTGGCGGGCGATTTGGCGTCGACGTTCAGTTGGGAGCTCCTCTTGCGCGGCCAGTTCCCTCCCGGCCGGCGCGACGACGGGCTGACCCTCTTCGTCGAAATGCAAAAAGAGGTGTTTGCCGGGCAGCAGCTCGACCTCATGACGGACGCGGACGTCGAACGAATGCACGACTTGAAGACCGGCAGCTACACGACTCGGGGCCCCGCCGAGCTCGGAGGCATCCTGGCAGGGGCGGACGCTGCGTCCATGGACGCGCTTCGGCGTTGGTCCGCACCATTGGGTGTCGCGTTCCAGCTCCGCGACGACTTGCTCGGCACCTTCGGAAGCGTCCAGGAGATCGGCAAGCCCGGAGACGACTTGCGTCATGGGAAGCACAACGCGGTGGTGGCGGCGTTTCGCAGGCTCGAGCCAAGCGCTGCGGCGCGCGCGGCGCTCGAGGCGGTGTGGGGGCGCGCGGACGCGAGCGACCACGCATTGCAAGCCGCGTGGGACGTCCTTTCGGAGGCGAAGACCGAGGTCGAAGCGCGATTGGCTTTGCTGGCCGACGAAGCGCGAGATGCGGTCACCGCGAGCCCCTTCGACGATGACGCCAAGCAGATGCTCGAAGAGGTCACGCTCCGGCTGACGGAACGAGGGAGCTGATGGGGTTCGGTAGGGGAAAGGTCATCCTTCTCGGCGAGCACGCCGTGGTGCATGGCTTTCCGGCAATCGCAGTGGGCATCGACCGAGGCGTCACGGCCGAAGCAACCATTGGGCGAGCCGATCTGCTCCGCCTCGCTCCTTGGGGGCTTACGATTCAGCCGGACCCGCACGGGAGCGAGCCTCTGGAACGTGCATTCGCGGCCGTGCTCGCGACCTATCCCGAGCGCCCGCCGCTCAGGATCGACGCTCAGGTCGAGCTTCCTGCGGGAGCCGGACTCGGATGCTCGGCGGCGATTGGGGTCGCAGTGCTCGACGCCATCGACGCGGCGCTCGGTGTGCAACGCTCGCGCGAGGCGCTCGGCGCAGCCGCCCTCGTTTGGGAGCAGGTCTTCCACGGCAACCCATCCGGAGTCGACAACACCATGTCGGCCGTGGGAGGCGTCGCGCTCTTCCGAAGGGGACAGCCGCTCGAGCCTCTCTATTCGAACAAGCCGCTGCACCTCGTCATTGGCTGCACCGAAGAGCCATCGAGCACCAAGGAAATGGTCGCTTCGGTCGCACGGCAGTTGCGCGAGGAGCCAAAGCGAGTCGAAGGAGCATTCGAAGCGATCGAATCGTTGGTTCGCAATGCCAAGGTTGCAATCGAAACGGGCGATCACGTCGGGCTCGGGCAGTTGCTAGACCTCAACCACACGATTCTCAGCTCATTGATGCTCTGCACCACCAAGCTGGACGCGATGTGCCGGGCCGCGCGCGCGGCGGGAGCCCTCGGCGCCAAGATGACCGGCGCAGGGGGAGGGGGATGCATGTTCGCGCTTGCGCCCAAACCCGAAGAAGCACGTCGCATTCGTGACGTTCTGGGGCAGGGGGCCTTCATCGCCGAGGTGAGCCCGTGAATGATCGTCCCATGGAGGCGAGCGCGAAGGCATGCGCGAACATCGCGCTCGCGAAGTACTGGGGAAAGGCAGATCCAAAGTGGAACGTACCTGCCGTGCCGAGTATCTCTTTGACGTTGAGCCAGTTGGTCACCGAGACGCGGGTGCGGTTCGACCCCTCTCTTTCGACTGACGAGGTGCGCCTCGACGGTCGGCGCGCCTCCGCGGCCGAAGCCGCCCGCGTGATCGCCATGCTCGAGCGCATTCGACGCGAAGCGCGCCTCCGCTCGAGCGCGAAGGTCACCAGCCACAATCATTTCCCGACGGCCGCCGGCCTCGCCTCGAGCGCATCGGGATTTGCAGCGCTTGCGGCTGCAGCGTGCGCAGCTGCAGGGCTCAAGCACGACCCTCGCCGCCTCAGCGCCTTGGCGCGGGTATCGAGCGCCTCGGCGGCCCGCTCGATTTTCGGCGGCTTCGTCGAGCTACCCGCGGGACGTCGCGGCGAAAGCGACTTGTCGGCGCGACAGCTCGCGCCGGCCGACCATTGGAACCTGCGATTGATCGTCGCGTTGACGGAGCCAGGAAAGAAAAAGGTCGGCTCCACCGAAGGCATGGAGCGATCGCGCAAGACGTCCCCCTATTATCAGGCTTGGTTGGAGGCCGCGCCTGGGTGGGCCAGGACGATCAAGCGCGCCATCAGGGACCGCGATCTGGACGTGCTCGGCGCGGCGATGGAGCGAAGCACGCTTGCCTTTCATTGTTGCGCCATCACCTCCGATCCTCCGATCCTGTACTGGGCGCCAGCGACGTTGGCCGCGCTCGCCACCGTTCGAGGGCTTCGCGAGCGTGGCGTCTCTGCATGGGCCACGATGGATGCAGGACCACACGTCAAGACGCTTTGCCGGATGGGGGATGCGTACCGCGTGCGTCAGGCCCTCGACCGCACACCCGGTGTGACTCGAACCTGGATTGCGGAGCCCGGACCTGATGTCGAGGTAATCCGTTGACTCCGATCGGCGCGAGCGCTCCCGGAAAGGCGCTTCTATGCGGAGAGTACGCGGTGCTCGAAGGTGCGCCGGCGGTCGTGAGCGCGGTCGACCGCAGGGTTTCGGTTGCTTGGTCCGATCAGGACTTGCCGATGCCACCCGAAGTGGCCGCAACGCTCGAGCTGGCGCAGAGGGAATGCGGCCCCGTGCGGCGATCACTGAGGCTCGACGTCAGCGCGCTTCAGCTCGACCGCGTCAAGCTCGGCTTGGGGTCGTCGGCAGCCGCTGCCACCGCGGCTGCGGGAGCCGTATTCGCGTCGAATGGGCATGATCTCGATGAGCCCGCGTCGCGGCAACGGGTCTTTCAATGCGCATCGAAGGGACACGCATCGATTGCGCCCGAGGGCAGTGGGGTCGACGTGGTCGCATCGACGTTCGGCGGATTTATCCGTTTCGTCCGCACCGGCGAACGAGTCGAATGGCGCGTCATCGAGCCTCCAAAGGAGCTCCTCATTCGCCTCGTATGGACCGGCCAGGCGGCTAGAACGAGCGACCTCGTGCGCAAAGTACGCCAATTCCGTGGTCGGGACCCGAAGGGATACCGCCGCGAAATAGACAGGCTCTCCACCCTCTGCACGCGGTTTGCAGATGCCTTCGAGATGGGCCGGGCGGCCGACGTGATCGCCAGCGCCGCATCGTACGCCGACGCGATGCGCGTCCTCGGCGAATCGGCAGGCGCCCCGATCGTCGAGGCGCGGCTATCGCGCGTCGCGGAGATCGCAGCGCGCTTTTCGGGCAGCGCCAAGCCGTCCGGGGCGGGCGGAGGCGATGTCGCCGTGGCCTTCTTCGTCGACCTCGGAGCGGCAGAGGCGTTCGAAATGGCTTGCAAAGACCAGAGGCTTCATCCTATCGACGTGGCTTGGGGTGCCACCGGCGTGCGCCCCTGCTGACGGGAGGAGGCACCTGATGCTCATCAATCTCTACATCCTGTCGCTCGTCCTCGGAGCCGTGCTTCTCACCGCATCGCTCTTCTTGAGCGATAAGCCCGTCGATGCCGACGACGAAGCGGGGGCCGCAAAGGATGCGGCCGAGCCGAGCCAAGTCGGTCAGCTCGATGGCGTCGGCGGTGGCAACTTCTTTGGCCGCACTGTCCGGTCGAGGCGGTTTTGGACGTTCTTCATCTGCTTCTTCGGAATGACCGGCTTGGTGCTCGACGGGTTGGACCTGATGAGCGCGCCGGTGACTTTCATCGTGGCCGTGGCCGTGGGTGCCATCTCCGGAGCCGGGATCTCGGCCGCCGTCCGCATTGCCTCGAGCTGAGCAAGGCGCCTACGCATCGTAGATCCGGACCTTGTCCTCGAGCCGGTCGATGACCGTGGCGGAGAGATTCTGTCCGGTCAGGCGAGACATCTGCTGGATCAAGGTGGGGCTGGTCACGTTCACCTCGATCAGTCGGCCGCCGATGACGTCGAGACCCACGAAAAAGAGCCCATCTGCCACGAGCCGCGGGCCGATCGTCGCCACGATTCGGCGGTCGGCGTCGTTGAGCGTGGCAGGCTTGGCCGAGCCTCCGACGTGCACGTTGCTTCGGATGTCGCCCTTGCTCGGGACCCGCCCGACGACGCCCAAGAGCTCGCCATCGACGAGCAGGATGCGCTTGTCGCCCTCCTCGTAGATCTGCTCGATCAGCGCCTGCACGATGGCGTTCCGCCTTCCCAGGTGGGTCACGGCTTCGATGAGACCGTTGAGGTTGCTATCCCCCGCGGCAAGCACGAACACCCCCTCGCCTCCATGGCCGTCGATTGGTTTGATCACGCCCCTTCCGCCCACGTCTTTCAAGAATCGCAGTATTTCGTCCTTGTGACTGGTCATGATCGTCGGCGGGACGATGTCTGGAAAATGATGGGCGTAGAGCTTTTCGTTGGCTTCACGCAGCCCCCGGGGGCTGTTCACCACCAGTGTGCTTCCCTCCAGATGATCGAGCACCAACGTCAACCACAAGTACGCATCGGTGAACGGCGGGTCCTTCCGAATGAACACCGCATCGACATCGGCCAGATCGATGTCCTCGGCCTGACCCAGCGTGATGGGCTCCGCGGGGTGGCGCTGCATGGTGGCGCGGCGGACTCGCGCGATGACTTGCTGTCCTCGAAGCCCCACATCGCTCGCCAGGCAGTGATCGACGCGATGGCCGCGCGATTGCGCTTCAAGCATGAGAGCGAAGCTCGTGTCCTCGTCGACGATCACCGTCGACACCGGATCCATCACGAATACGAAACGCATGCGCCTCTCCGGTAGCATCATGCCTGGTTTGAAGGCAAGGTGGAGTCGATGACTCGCTCTGTTTCGATCGTGATTTGGTGCATTTGGGCTGTTCTCATTGCGGGGCTCACCGTCGGCTCCGCGCCCGATCATGCAGCGGTGTTCACCCGGGATGCCGTCGCTTCGGATCATGCGGCTGCTTCCCAGGCTGGGGCGGAAATTCTCGCTGCTGGCGGCAATGCGGCCGATGCGGCGGCCGCGACGATGCTGGCGCTCGGAGTCGTCAACCCGGCCAGCAGCGGTCTCGGTGGCGGTGGATTTGCGCTCTACTATTCCGCCGAAGACGCCTCGCTCACGTTTTTGGATTTTCGGGAACGAGCGCCGCGCGCATCCACACGGACCATGTTCGATCGCGAAGGGCCGCGGCCTCCTGGTCCGGCCAATGCCCTTTCGCAGCTAGGCGGGCTTGCGGTGGGGGTTCCTGGCGAGCCTGCAGGAATCGAGGCGCTGGTTCAGCGGTTCGGGCGGCTTTCCTTGGACAAGGTCGTCGCACCCGCGTTGCGACTGGCAGAGCAGGGCTTCGTGGTGAGCGAGGCCCTTGCTGCGATGGGCAATGTGTTCGAGGCGCAGCTTCGCGAAGATCCCGTCATGTCCACGTGGAATCTGGAGGAGGGGGCTACGCTGAAACGGTCGAGCCTCGCGCGAGTGCTGCGTGCATTTGCCCAAAAAGGAGCGGCGGTCATCTACGGAGGCGTCATCGGCCAGGAGATGGTCGCAGCGGTCCAACGCCACGGCGGCATCATGACGCTCGACGATCTGCGCGCCTACCGTGTGCGGACTCGAAAACCGCTAGAAGCCACCGCCTTCGGTCATCGGTGGGTCACCGCGCCGCCCCCCAGCGCCGGCGGGTTCACGATGGTCCAAAGCCTGCTCATCTTGCAAGAAGCTGTGGGAGAGGATCCCTCGTACGGGCCTTCCCTGCTCCATGCGATGGTCGAGTCCTGGAAGGGACCTTTCCTCGATCGGCAGCGCTATTTCGGCGATCCCGATCAAGTGATCCTCCCCATCGCTCGAATGCTCGAAGCTTCTCGCATCCGTAGGCGTGCCGATCTCGTCGACGATGACCGGGCCCATCCGGCCAGTGACTACGACATGCCAATCGAGTGGACCCGCAATCAGCTAGCGACGCCGGACGATGCCGGCACGTCTCACCTCTGCGTCGTCGACGGCGAGGGGAACGTCGCTTCGGTGACCACGACCGTCAATTTGCCGTTTGGCGCTCGGTTCACGGGCGGAGGCATCGTGTTGAACGACGAGATGGACGACTTTGCAAGCGCCGTGGGGGCGGCCAATGCCTTCGAATTGGTAGGCGGCGCGCGGAATCTGCCCGGGCCGTGGAAGCGGCCGGTTTCGACCATGTCGCCCACGATCGTGCTCTCCGGTGAGAAGCCCGTGTTGTGCATAGGCGCGTCTGGTGGAAGCCGGATCGTGACGGCGACCCAGCAGGTGGCCATGAACATCTTGTTGCACGACATGCAAGCCGATGAAGCCGTGACTGCGCCCCGCATTCACCACCAGGGGTTTCCCGAAACACTTCGTGTGGAGACGCTGGCCCCGCTGAGCTCCGCGTTGCTGGACGCGCTTCGCGAGCGGGGCCACGATATTGCCCCGATTCACAACGTGGCGAACGTGCAAGCCATCGAAATCGAGCACGCCCCTACGCGCATGCTTCACGCCGTGAGCGACCCGAGAAAGGGCGGGCGTCCCGCTGGTCACTGACGGAAGCCGGCGAGATACTCGTTCACGAGCGCTGCGTTCTTGGCGTACTGCTCTCGCGTCGTGGCGATGAAATGCGCTTCGATGAGCCGCCCGAGCCCCATGACCTCCGCGCCGATCTCGAGTGTCACGAGCCGCTCGCATTGCCTGTCGGACACGGGCTGGACCTCCACCGCACCTCTTGCCCGGATTCGGTCCGGAAAGGCCGATGGAATCACGCGGAACTCGTATCTCCGCAGGATCGGATCGAAACTGCCTTCTTCGACATAGCTCAACCGATCGCCGAAGACCCTCGCGACCGCTCTTGGAACCGGGTGCGTCGGCGACACCTTGGCGCGACGGTAGCCGGTCTCCGGGTTCCACTCTTGAAGCTCATACTCGAAGCCGAGGCCCTCATACAGGTAGAGGTTGAACTCCTCGCTGGCGAAGATTCGAGCCCAGAATTCCTCTTCGGAACAGTCCAACAACTGCCGGATCACGAGTTGCTTCGGCATTTCTATTCGGTAATGCGTATGAGGACGGCGGTGATGTTGTCCTCGCCGCCATTTCGATTGGCCTCGGCGACGAGGCCCTTTGCGGCTGTCTCTACGTCCTCGCCAGCGCGATGGACGATGTCCAGAATCCGGTCGTCGCTCACCATCCCGCTCAAACCATCCGAGCAGAGCACGTAGACGTCCCCCGGCTCGACGCCTTCCGCGTATAGATCGACTGCCACGGCGTCGTGCATACCGAGCGCCCGCGTGATCACGTTGCTCGGGAGACGCTGCTTCTGGGCATCGGTCAAATTGGGCATGACCAAGAGGTAGTCGTTCAGCAGCGAGTGATCGCGCGTGAGCTGGGTAATTGCGCCGGAGCGCACCCGATACGCGCGGCTGTCGCCCACGTGCACGATTTGGATCTTGCGCTCTTCCCGCTCGAACAGAGCGCCGACGATCGTCGTGCCCATCCCCTGCACGGAGCGGTTCTGCACCGAAGTCTGAAAGATCCGGCGATTCGCGACCTTCACTGCCGACACGAGCCGGCTCTGACCGGCGGTGAGCCGCGAGTCGTCGTCTGCCAGCCAATCGCCCCCATCATCGTTGCTGGTTGCATCGAAGAAGGCGCCCATCTCGGCGATGGCCAGGCGGCTCGCCAGGTCGCCCGCGCGATGGCCTCCCATGCCATCGGCCACGATGAACAACCGATGCTTCGACAGGATGCAGTAGCTGTCCTCGTTGTGCTCTCGTTGAAGTCCGACGTCGGAGAGCCCTGCTGCAATGAAATTCATCAGTGTTCACACGCCCAGCAAGTGAAGCCGCCAATCTATTGGCCTTGCATCTCACCGTCGGCAACCCAAATCGCCCCGACAGTGTATCGGACCCTCCGTGCCGGGCAAATCAGGGGCTCACCGTTCGCGGCAATGGGAGCCACGGAGACTCGGGGTCGTCCAAATACGCATACCGCGCGTAGTGTGTGCTCACCCGGCGAACGTAGTTGCGGGTTTCGTTGAAGGGGATTCGCTCCACGAACCGGTCGAGCTCGATCCGGCCGCTTTCCGTAAGCCAACGCCTCACTCGGCTCTTGCCCGCATTGTAAGCCGCGATGCTCAACGGATAGACGTGCTCGAACGCGTCTGCGAGCTCGGCCATCTCCCGAAGACCGAGCTCGATGTTCATCTCGGGGGACTTTAGCATCTGGCGCGTCACGGGCTGACCGGCGAGCTTCGAGGCCACCTCCGGCATGACCTGCATCAATCCGACGGCGCCAGCTCTGCTCACCACCTCGGGACGAAAACCACTCTCCTGACGCATGGTCGCGTAGATCAGCGCGCGTGGAAGCTCGCCGCGGTGCTGGTCGACGATCGTTCGCCAGGGCATCGGATACGCCGCTTCCCACCACCAACGATGCTCGCTCGGATCGCTCCGAAGATAGCTTGCGCGTCGCCGCGCCGTGCGAAGGGCCTCCTCGTGAGCCCCGATGTCGCGATACAGGCGGGCAAGGAGCGGAATGCGCTGATCCTGTGGAAAATCCTCCACCACGATGCTCTCGTTGGCGCTCAGCCACCTCACGCCATCCGAATCGAGACCGAGGCGTTGGTAGGCTCGGAGCTCCCCGGGGATTGGCAAGCCTCTTTCGGGAAGCTCGACAGATGCATTCGACGTGAGGCCTTCGAACGGACTCGGAGGATCGACGCCGAGCTGCCGAAGCCGTTGCGCAGCGAGGATGGCGTACCAATGCAAGGGCTCGACGGCAATGGCTTTGCGATAGGCATCGATCGCCATTGCGCCGCGCCGGTAGGAGCGTCCCTGCCAGTAGTGCCCGCGCGCTTCGTCCATGGTGTTGGTAGCCAAAGCGGTGTATTGCGAGAGGTACTGCGCAGCGGCGGCGTAGCGCTTCTTTTCGAATGCCCGAAACCCGAGCTCCCACAGCGCGGCCCTGCGCCACCGGCCGCGAACCTGTGTGCTCCCGCGCACGAGCCGATGCATCTGCTTTTCGCCATTCGGGCGACCGAGGCGAATCTCCAGCCAAGCGGCGAGAAACCGCGCCTCTGCAGCACGCCTGCTCCGCGGGTAACGCCGGGCGAACTGCCGGTAGGCCCGAATCGCTTGCGCATCCCGGTCGGCCCGCGAAAGCGCGCGGGCCGCGTGAAATGCATCTTCGACTTCGTGCTCTCCACCGAGCCCGGCCGATTCACGCAACACCTGAGCTGCGTCGAGGTAGCGAGTGCGCATGCGGAACAGCGCCATGCCGTACACGTGATGCCATCGTTCGGCGACGGCAGCCCGATCTCGGGTTTCGATCGCTTCAAGCTCTTGCACCGCCTGGGCAAAATGGAGTGCGCTCAACAATCGCTCCGCTCGATCGATGCGATCGTCGGTGCTGGGCAGGGCGCGCTTCTCGAGCATGCGTGCGTTGCCTTGCTCCCGGGGATGGACCGCGGACTTCCAAGCCTCGAGGGCGGCCTCGCGCGCTTCGTCCGACCGGCCCAGATCGACGTTCACCTCCGACAGCAGCACCAGCAGCCCGACGCGATTCGAGGTATCGCGCCGACGAGTGAGGGCGGCCAGCTCCTCAGCAGCGGTTTCGAGCTCACCGAGCTGCACTGCGCAATCGGCTGCAAGGGCGCGATCGTGCCGCGTGACCTCGCTGTCACTCGAAGATGCGCGCAGCAACACGGGACGAGCCTCCGCACAGTGACCGCATCGTGCGGCGGCCATGGCCCATCGGCGCATCGAGTCTTCTCGCATCGCCTCGGGCAGAGTGGAGGGCGTCTGGGCAAGCGTTTCCATGGCATCGCACGGCCGCCCCACTTCGAGCATGAGGCGCCCCTGCAGATACCGAACCGCGTCTTCGTCTCGAGCTTTTTCCGGCAGGCGCGCAACCTCCTCGAGCGCTCCCCGGGCGTCCCCCGCACGAACGAGCGAGGCTACGCGGTCGAGCCCACCCTGCGCCAACGCCCAGGCGCAAGCGAGCCACGCGACCCATGCCCCCAGCAGAAAAACTCGCAATACCTCAAATCTATCACCGTTTCGCCCGAACGCAGCGCGATTGGCGGTTGCTGCGGCTGTCCCGTATGCTCCGCCGCTGACGATGCGACGTACGGTTGTTTTATTGCTCGCGGGCGCTGCCTTGATGGGATGCGAGCAGAACATTGGGGACTCCTGCAACGGCTCGACCGATTGCTCTCTCACGGGCGACCGCCAGTGTGATCTCGCCCAGCCCGGCGGGTATTGCACGGTCTTTTCGTGTGATCCCGACACGTGTCCGCAAGGGGCGTGTGTCGAGTGGCGCTTCATCCCGAGTCGAACCGCAGAAACGTGGTGCATGAAGACCTGCAACGACGACGGGAACTGCCGCTCGGAATACTCGTGCGTGTTTCCGAGCGAGATCGACATGAACGGTCAATTCGACCCAAATCTGCCGGACGATGAGCGGGTGGCGCGCATCATCGACCTCGAAGGCGACCGCACCGACTCGAAGATCTGCGTGGCTCTGACCCCGCCCTCCACACCCGCGGAGGCTTTCGGGGCCGATGCCGGCCTCTAGCAGCGTCGCGTCTCGCGCCGGGAAGCCGGCGTGGTGAACGGCTTGCGCGTAGTATGGTCCCGGTGATGTCTCCGGGCCTCTTGGGATACTTGGCGGGCCGGCTCGCGAGGGCCTTGCTGACGGTCGCGGGACTGGTGACGATCGTGTTCCTGCTGGTGCGCCTGATTCCGGGCGACCCCGTCGAGGCGATCCTAGGAGACCAAGCGGGCCCCGAGGAAAAAGCGGAGCTTCGGCAGGCCCTGCAGCTCGATCGACCGATCGGCGCACAATACGTTTCCTTCCTAGGGGACGTCGTCGATGGAAGCCTCGGAACGTCCTTTCGCCGGCCGGATCGCTCGGTCTGGTCGATGATGCACGAGGTGCTGCCCGACACGATCATTCTCGCGCTCGCCGCATGGCTGGTGGCGTGGCTCGTGGCGATCCCGCTCGGGACGCTGGCTGCTGCCCGCGCCGGACGCGGTTGGGACAAGCTGGCATCGACAGCTGCCGTCGCCGGCTTGGCGATTCCCAACATTTGGCTCGGCCCGTTGTTGATCTTGGCATTCGGGGTGAAGCTCCGTTGGCTGCCTTTGCCGGGTGATGACCTCGCGGGCCCCGAAGCATTGATCCTGCCAGCCATCACCATCGGCACCGCGCTGGCCGCGGTGCTGACACGTCAGACCCGGGCGGCGATGATCGAGATCCTCTCGCAGCAGTACATCACCGCCGCGCGCGCGAGGGGCGTGCCCTCGATTCCGCTGCTCCTGCGTCATGCACTTCGCAACGCCTTGCTCCCCGTCATGACCATCGGAGCCGCACAGCTCGGGGCTTTGCTCTCCGGCACGGTCGTCACCGAGAAGATCTTCGAACGGCCGGGGCTCGGAACGCTCTTCTTAGATGCGTTCTTTGCTCGCGACATCCCCGTCGTGCAAGGTTGCGTGCTGTTGATCGCCGTGATCTACGTGGGCGTCAACCTCGCCGTGGACTTGGCCTACGGCATCGTGGACCCGAGGGTCAGGCTGTCATGACGAGGGCCCGCGATCTCTTGAGAGGAACGCCGATCGGCTTGTTGATCGTGGTGGGCTTCTTCGTGATCGGGCTGATCGGACCCTGGATTGCGCCGTATGACCCTCTTTCGATCGACTTGCTTCACGAATACGAGCCGCCCTCTCGGGCGCACTGGCTCGGCACGGGAGACAACGGCATCGACATCTTGAGCGCTTTGCTGCACGGCGCCCGTCTCGCCGCCGTCGTCGGCCTGGTAGTCGTGGGTATCTCGGTCGTGCTCGGAACGCTGATCGGCACGTGGGCCGGCTACTACGGCCGCCTCGCCGATCACTTCGTGACCGGCGTGGCCGACTTGGTGCAGGCATTCCCAGCCATCGTGTTGAACATCGCGGTGCTCGCGCTCGTCGCGAAGCCCGGCTTGGTCCACCTCATCGTGGCGCTCTTGGTCAACGGATGGGTTTTGTATGCGAGGCTGGCGCGCGCCGAAACCCTGTCACTTCGAGAACGGGAGTTCGTGGAGGCCGCGCGCGCCTTGGGTGTCCCCGCGCCTCAGGTGATGCGCCGCCACGTCATTCCGAACCTACTCGGCCCGCTCGTGATTCAAGCGACCACGGGGCTCGGCGTGGTGGTCTTGGCAGAGTCGACGCTCTCTTTTCTCGGTCTAGGACCGGGCAAAGCAGTGTCGTGGGGCGCGTTGCTCGACCAAGGCACGGGCGTGCTTCTTCGGTTTCCGCACGTCGCGCTGTTCTCCGGGGGCGCGATCGCGCTGACCGTGCTCGGTTTCAATCTCACGGGCGACTGGTTGCGGGACTGGCTCGACCCGCATCTTCGATAGCGATGCCCGAGCTTCCCGACGTCGAGCTCTACCTTCACGCGCTGCGGCCGCGCATCCTTGGACGAGCCCTGCGGGGGGTACGGCTGGCGTCGCCTTTCGTGCTCCGGAGTGTGGAGCCGCCGATCGAAGCGGTGGCGGGCAAAGATGTGCTCGCCGTGCGCCGCCTCGGAAAGCGGGTGGTGCTCGAGCTGGACGAGGAATTGTTCCTGGTCGTCCACCTCATGATCGCCGGCCGTCTCCAATGGAGAAAGCCAGCGGAGAAGATCCCTGGACGAATCGGTCTGGCGGCGCTTGATTTCGATGACGGCGCGCTCTTGCTCACCGAGGCCAGCAAGAAGAAGCGGGCCTCGCTGCACGTGTGCCGAGGTGAAAGCGCGCTGGCGGACCACGACCCAGGCGGAGCCGAGCCGCTGCAGATCGACTACGCCGCCTTTCGAGACGCCCTCACCGCGAAAAATCATACCGTGAAGCGCGCGCTGACGGACCCGCGCATCCTCAGCGGCATCGGCAATGCCTACTCGGATGAAATTCTGCATCGTGCCAGGCTCTCGCCGCTCGTCTGGACACAAAGGCTGACCGAGGCGCAGCTTCGTCACCTGCACGAGGCGACCTCGGAGGTGTTGACCGAGTGGGTCGCGCGGCTGATCGAGCAGCATGGCGCGGATTTTCCAGAGAAGGTTTCCGCGTTTCGCCCGGAAATGGCGGCGCACGGCAAGTACGGCCGGCCGTGTCCGGTGTGCGGGGACCCCATCCAGCGAATCGTGTTTGCGGATCGCGAGACCAACTACTGCGCAACTTGTCAGACCGGCGGCAAGCTGCTCGCCGATCGGTCGCTCTCCCGCCTTCTCAAGGGAGACTGGCCGCGGTCCCTCGAAGAGTTGGAAGCGCTCCGTCGGAGCTGATCGGAAGTCGAGGGTAGAGGTCCGAAGGTGGAGACATGGCGCGGGCCCCCCTTATGCACGAGAAATGACCCGCACGCGTTTTGACGGTACCGTGCCGAGTACCCATGCGTTTTTCGGCTCGTCGAGAGGATCGCAGGAACGTTGCGGTCGGCTTCGTGAGCCTGATGGCCATCATGACGGCCCATTCGGTGATGGAAACGGCGCGCGACACGCTGTTTTTGTCCAGCCTGCCGGCCGCCGAGCTGCCTCGTGCCTACTTGACGATCGCATTGCTAGCCATCGCGGAGCTCACGGTGCACCGCCGCGTGCTGGCGCGCGTTCCCGACCGTCGATCGTTGCTGGCAGCCTCTTTGGTCTTTGGCTCCTTGGTGACGTTGGCCTGCTGGGCATTACTCGAGGAGCTGGGACCCTGGGCGCCTTTCGGGTTTTACGTCTGGACGGGATTGCTGATCACGGTGGTGCTCATCGAATTCTGGCTTCTCCTCGGCGACACGCTGACAGTCACCCAGGCCAAGCGAGTCTTCCCTGCCGTTGCAGCTGGAGGCGTGAGTGGCGCCGTGCTCGGGTCGCTTCTTTCCGAAGGCCTTCTTCGACTTGTCTCGCCGGCCGGCTTGGTCCCGGTTGCTGCAGCCACCCTCGCGCTTGCGGCCGCGACCGCCTTCCTGTGGAAGGTGGAGGACGATAGAAGGGTCGATCTCGATCATTCGAGCATGGATCGGCGCCCCTCCCTGGCTTGGCTCTTGCGTGACGGCTACTTGTCGCGACTGTGGACGCTCGTGCTCCTCGGAACGATTGCGGTCACCCTGGTCGACTTCGTGTTCAAGAGCACCGTTGCGCAGAACATTCCCGTCACGCATCTCGGGCCCTTCTTCGCTCGCTTTTACTTGGGTCTCAATACCGTGGCCCTCGTGGTGCAACTCGTGGGCGCTGCGTGGCTCCTCCGTAGCTTCGGGGCGCATCAAAGCTCCGGTCTGCTGCCGCTTCTGATCTTCGGATGCGCTGCAGGCCTAGTATTGGGACCGGTTCTGCCATTCGCAGTGGCTCTCAAAGCGGTCGATGGCGGCTTGCGTCACACGCTCTACCGAAGCGCGGTCGAGATTCTTTTCCTGCCGCTCGAAAGCCGCCGGCGCGAGCGAGCCAAGGGCATAATCGAAGTACTCGGTCACCGTGTTGGGCAAGCGCTCGCCTCGTTGCTGATCATCGGCGCCATTGCTCTGGGGCTTTCGGCTCGACAGCTCGGGCTCGTTCTGCTGCTTCTGTCGTGCGGTTGGTTGGCTGCTATCGCGTCGACTCGCTGGAGGTACGTCGATCAATTTCGATCGCGGCTTCACGTGAGAGCGCTGAGCCGTTGGCAATCCACTGAGCCTGACACCGCGCTCGTTCTCGACGATGCAGCATTGGAGCATCAGCTGAGGTCGAGCCTATTGCGCGTCGTTCAGCTTCTTCAGTGGCGCGCGGCAATCGAAGGCAATGGAGCCGTCGAAACCACGGACGTCGAGCTGTTGCGCGAGGCGCTGCGACACAAGGAACGAGCGGCGTTAGAGCAAACGTTCTCGCTGATGGCTCGTCAGCAACCGGGCGAGAACTTCGTGTTGGTTTGGCGAGGGCTGTGCAGCGGCGACCCGCGACTGCAGGCCGCCAGCGCAGAGGTGCTCGAAGCCTCGCTCACGGGTCCGGTCCGCGAAGCGATTCTCGCGATCGTCGACGATGGCGACCCGGCGGCAAGGCGTGCCCGCATCGCCTCCACCGCGCTCGGCGCCACCACCCGCCCGATCTCCTACCAAGAGGCACGCGACGCCATGAGGGACACTCTCCCCCTTCGTAACTCCGCAGAACCACTCCATTCCCCAGGCAAAGATCGCAGCGACTCATTTTGAGCATTTCGGGTTGCACATCCGATTTTCTCAATGATTTGGCGCTGCGATTTTTCTTTTATTTTCTCTGTGATTTCAGGTGGTTGGGTGGGGGGAGCGTGTCCCTCTTGCTACTGTTTTTTTGTTCAGTATATTGGATGGTCCCATGGCGTTTGGGACTGTCATCGAGCTCGAGGAACCACAGGTCGCGGTCGAGGCTTTGCCGCTTCCGGAGCTGCTGCCGCGCGCACGCTTGGTCGAGGTGTCGGGGAGGCATGCATGCGCCCGCACGACCACCGCCGTCTCTTGCGTGATCCATGCGCAGGCTCGCGGTGAGCTCGTCGCGTGGGTACAGCCCGAGGACGGTTCTTTGTTTCCTCCCGATCTCGACGCCGCAGGAGTCGACCTCGATTGTTTCATTGCGATTCAGGTGCCGCGCTCTGCAGGTCCGTTTGCGTTGGTTCGTGCAGCCGAGTGGCTCGCGCGCTCTCGCGCCTTTGGATTGACGGTGATCGACCTCACTGATGCGGTCCCACCCGGATCCTCGGTCAACTGGCAAGGCCGCCTTCAAGGTCTGTTGCGCCAATACGACGGTCGCATTCTCCTGCTCACTTCGAATGCACAGGAAGATCCTTCCTCGGGCCCGTTGATCGGCCTGCGCATCGAACCGAGGCGCGGCTCTCTTCATGCCGATCAGTTCCGGGTTCATACACGAATCCTGAAAGACAAAGTCGGTCTCAACACCGGACTGTCGCCGACACAATCCGTTGCTCCGGCGGGATTGCGAGGAACGCCGTGAAGCGAATCAGCTGCGTTCTATTGCCGATGCTTCCCTTGCAAATCCTGCTGCGAAGAAAACCGTGCTGGCAGGGCTCACCCATCGCCATCATCGATGACGAAGGTCCGCATGGCCGCATCATTCATCTCGACGTGCTCGCAAAGAAGAGTCGGCTGCGCATCGGAATGCGCCAAACCGTCGCGCGCGATCTCCTTCCAACGCTGCGTACCGCCATCGTATCCAACGAAGAAATCTCGGAGATCAGCGCAGAGTTGATCACCTCGCTTCAAACATTCTCGCCTCGAGTCGAGGCAATCGATCACCCCGGCGCATTCCACGTCGATCCAGAAGGTCTACGCGGCCTCTACGGCGGGTATCGAAACTGGGCCACCTGTATTCACCGATATTTGCGGGCTCGCCAATGGCGCAGTGCCGTGACAGTGGGCTTTCATCGTCACCGCGCACTCGCAGTCGCGATGACGCATCGTGGTGTGACCATTCTAGAGAGCCCCGAAGAAGAACGCGAGCAATCAAACGAAACACCCCTTCGCATGTTCGGCTTATCCGGTACGCTTTGTGAAAGCCTGCGCGCATTGGGCATCGAGACTCTAGGTGACTTTCTGGCGGTGCCTTCGGGAGAGCTTCATAGCCGTTTCGGAGTCGAGGCGAGCGCATTGCACGACGCATTCGCGGAGGAGCTTCAGCTTCCCATTCAACCGCATGCCTTCGATGAGCCGGCTCGAATCTCTTTTCAAATCGATCCTCCCGATGAAGATCAACATCGTTTGCTTTTTGCGATGAAGGGCGCTCTTCACTCTTTGTTGCATCAGGTGCGTGCACGCGGCGAAGCCATTCAATCGTTGGATCTATCCCTTCACCTGGAACGAGCTCCGACTCACCGAGAGCATCTCGAGCCGGCTTCACCGACCTTGGATTTGATGCTGTTGCTCGAGCTAGCTCGTTTGCGTCTCGGTGAAACGACCCTCCGGGGAGCAGTCGAAGAAGTGGAGATTCTCGCCACCACGGCGCACGCACGCGCGGAGCAGGTCTCTCTACCCGGTCATCAGCCTCATCGAGACATGAGCGCCGCACAGCGCGCGCTGGCCCGAATACGCGCTGCATACGGCGAGCGCTCCGTCACGATGGCTCGAATACGCGAAGCGCACTTGCCGGAAGCCTCCTTCCGATGGGAGCCCACCCAGCATGCGCGTGCCAGTGAACGGGCGGCGTCTTCATCTGTTTCTTCAATGATCCGGCGCGTTTATGCGAAGCCCAAACCGCTGCCTCCACGCGAGCCCAATGAGCCCGAGGCCGGTCCCTCGCTCAGCAAGGACCATGCGATCGAGCACATGTACGGCCCGTACCGTGTCAGCGGCGGTTGGTGGAAACGCTTGGTCGAACGCGACTACTACTACGCCGAAACCGATCACGGAGATTTGCTGTGGCTTTTCTACGACCGCCCTCGGAAACGATGGTTCTTGCACGGAGTGCTCGATTGAATGAGCGCTTACGTTCCGTTGTGGGTCAAGAGCAATCACAGCTTTCTGGAAGGCGCCTCGTTTCCTGAAGAGCTGGTGGAACGCGCGAATGCGCTCGGGCTTTCCAGCATTGCAATCACCGATCGCGATGGTGTGTATGGATTGGTTCGGGCGCACATGCGTGCGAAGGATCTCGGCATTCGTATCGTGACCGGAGCTCAGCTCTCGATCGACGTCGAAGGCCGAGCACATCACGTCATCGCACTGGCAAAGACGCGACGTGGATACGCAGACCTGTGCAGAGCGCTTTCGCTCGGACATGCGCGTTGTGAAAAAGGCATCTCGCTCGTCGAGCTAGCCGATCTCCAGGAAGCACAAGACTTGTTCTTCCTCTGCCCGACGCCGGAACCGCTGCGAGCCCTGTGCTCGGCTCGAGGGCCTTCGGCGCTCTTTGCGCTTTGCACCCGCCATCTCACCGAGCACGAAAGGCCTAGGGAGAAATTACTACGAGCCGCGGCTCGAGAGCTCGGCATTCACGTGGTCGGCGCCAACGAGGTCCTCTATCACGACAAGGCTCGCCGTTCTCTACAAGACATTTTGGCCTGTATTCGCGCTGGAAAAGCGCTTTCCGAGGCAGGGCGCATGACCCGTCCAAATGCAGAGCACTACCTCAAATCGTTCGACGAGGTCTCCCATCTCTTTGCCGACGATCCCGAGTGCCTGCGGCGAACCCTGGATATCGCGGAACAGTGCTCCTTCAACCTCGACGACATTCGTTATCGATATCCGGAGGAGCATCTGCCCTCCGGACGAACCGAGCAAGGATGGCTTCGTGAGCTGACTTTTCGAGGCGCTTTGGAACGTTATCGCGGCAAGGTTCCCACCGACGTTCGTGCTCAGATCGAGCGAGAGCTTCAGATCATCCGCGAGCTCGACTACGGCGGCTACTTCCTGACGATGTATGAGATCGTCCAATACTGCCGACAGAACGGCATCTTGTGCCAAGGGCGAGGAAGCGCCGCCAACAGCGCCGTGTGTTTTTGCTTGGGCATCACGTCGATCGATCCGGTTCGAATGGATCTGTTGTTCGAGCGGTTCCTGAGCGTCGAGCGTGCCGAGCCTCCCGACATCGATCTCGACATCGAGCACGAGCGCCGCGAAGAGGTCATCCAGCACGTCTATGAAAAATACGGACGCCGGTACGCAGCGATGGTTGCAAACATCATTCGTTACCGCATTCGTTCGGCAGTGCGCGACGTCGGGAAAGCGCTTGGCTTGTCCCGAACGGATCTGGAAACGGCCACTCGCTTGCTCCGGCATCGGGATGACGTGCTCAATCCGGAGCTCCTGCAAGAAGCAGGGCTCGAAAAGGACGCCCCGGCTACTCGCCACCTTTGGTCACTGGCTTCGCAAGTTCTCGATTTTCCCAGACATTTATCGATACATCCGGGCGGGTTCTTGTTGGGCCACCGGCCGGTCGACGAGATCGTGCCGATCGAGCCGGCCACCATGGAGGCCCGTACGGTCATCCAGTGGGACAAGTACGACGTCGACAATCTCGCGTTGTTCAAGGTCGATCTACTCGGTCTTGGCGCGCTCACTTGCATTCATCGTGCGTTCGATCTCTTGGAGCAGCACAAGAGTCTCTCACTCGAGATCGCAACCGTTCCGGCCGAAGACGAAGCCACCTACGACATGGTGTCGAAAGGTGACACCGTCGGCGTCTTCCAAATCGAGAGCCGCGCGCAAATGGCCATGCTTCCACGGCTCCGACCGCGCACCTTCTATGACTTGGTAATCGAGGTTGCCATCGTGCGCCCAGGTCCGATTCAAGGTGACATGGTGCACCCGTACCTCCGGCGTCGAAAAGGAGAAGAAGAAATTCTCTATCCTCATCCCAAGCTCGAGCGAATCTTGAGGAAAACCCTGGGCGTTCCGATCTTCCAAGAGCAGGTCATGAAGCTGGCAGTCGAAGCTGCAGGCTATACGCCAGGTGAAGCGGATCAGCTTCGTCGGGACATGGCGGCATGGCGAAGGTCAGGACGAATCGAAAAGCACCGAACACGCATGATCCCCCGAATGATCGCCCAAGGAATTCCCGAAGAGTTTGCCGATCGGGTGTTTTCCCAAATTCGTGGCTTCGGCGAGTACGGATTCCCGGAAAGTCATGCTGCGTCATTTGCCTTGCTCGCCTACGTCACCGCGTGGCTCCGCTGCCATCATCACGAGGCGTTCACTTGTGCGATTTTGAACTCCCAACCCATGGGGTTCTACACGCCAGCAACACTGGTAGAAGATGCAAAGCGGCATGGGGTCGAGGTGAGACCGATCGACATCAACAAGAGCCGCTGGGATTGCACTCTGGAAGAGCGTGACGCCTCTTCGCTTGCCGTGAGAATGGGGCTTCGTTACGTCAAAGGTCTAGGTGTGCTCGAGCGGCAACGGATCGAACCCGGGCAAGCGCCATATCCGAACCTTGCTACCTTCGTTCGCCAAACGGGGCTCAACAAGAAAGCGCTCCATGCGCTCGCAGAGGCCGGCGCGTTCGAATGCTTTGGTCTCAACCGGCGCGATGCGATCTGGCAGGTGCGCGGACTTTCGCGCTTTGTCCGAGATCCCTTGCCCCTCGAGCCGGCTTCCAGCCAGATTTCCTTTTCGTCCTTGGCAAACGACGACCAGGTGATTTGGGACTATCGGGCAAGTGACCACAGCACTCGCGGACATCCGATGCGCGGGCTTCGGCACGCCTTGGAAGCACGAGGCATTCCCAATGCTACGGCCGTTCATCGGCGAGCCCATGGCGAAGAGCTCGACTACGTCGGTATGGTGATCTGCCGCCAGCGCCCGGGCACGGCGTCCGGCGTCACCTTTTTCACCCTCGAAGACGAAACCGGCTTCGTCAACGTGGTCGTTTGGAAACGAGTGTTCGACCGTCACGCCATCGTTGCCAAGACGGCCGCCCTACTCGGCGTGACCGGCGAGATTCAGAAAGCCGATGGCGTCACTCACTTGGTCGCGCGGTCACTCTGGATGCCGGATGTCGCCCTCGCGGAACAAACCTCGCGTTCCCGCGACTTCCACTGATCTCATCATCCGAAGCCGAGCAGGCCTAGCCGCACCACCCAATATGCCTGTGCCAAGAGCTGCAGCCAGTAGAGCGAGCCCCGAACGGTGACGGCGATCTCGCTGGTCGAAATCAGGTGCACCGAGGACTGCGCAACGCGGGCCACCAAGACCCACCGCGCGAGCGGATCGGTGATCGCGGCATGGTTGGTGACCAGCGCGAGCAAGATCAGCGCAGCGAAAACCGGGAGGTTCTCGTAGCAGTTCGCATGCGCACGGCAGAGCCTGGCGGAAAACGGCGACACGTCCTCGCCGCTCGGACTGAAGGAATTCGCAGCGCGCCTCTTGGCGAGAACGAGCGCCGTTCGATAACTGAGGAGAATGATCGCAAGCAGCAGAGTCCACGCTGCATAGCCAACCAGTGCGAGTGCTGAGGGCGACATCGTTTACCTCGATTTGCAGTCCCGAGCTCGCGGCGGACTATACTGCACCCGGCGAACCACGGCCGAAGAGTTTTTGCGAGGAGGACGAATCGATGAAAACGCTGCTGTTGACGCGGTCCGAGGTCGAAAGAATCGCCACCATGGAGCTCGCCGTGCGGGCCGTGGACGGCGCTTTCGCCGCGTTCGGACGCGGAGAGGCCACGATGCCGCCCAAGGTCTATCTGCCAATCGAAGATCACGAGGGCGATTTCCGCGCAATGCCGTCACGTTTGGGCGACTCCGCGGGCATCAAGTGGGTCAACGTGCATGCGCAGAACCGCAAGCGGTACGGCCTGCCAACCGTCATGGCCGTGTACGTCTTGAACGATGTATCGAACGCGTTCCCTCTCGCCGTCATGGACGGCACCTCGCTCACCGCACTGCGAACCGGCGCCGCCGGGGCCGTTGCATCCAAGCACCTCGTGTCGAAACCGCCCTCGACGATCGCCTTCATCGGCTGCGGCGTGCAAGCGAGAACCTTGCATGGCGCCCATGCTGTCGTCTTCCAGGGCTTCGAGACCCTCGCATACGACCGCAATCGAGAGAATGCGCAACGGTTTGTCGAGGAAGTCGGCGGACGCGTGGTGAGCTTGGAGGAAGCCTCTGCCGCCGACATCGTATGCACGGCGACGCCGTCCCGGACGCCATTCGTACGAGCCGAGTGGGTCCGACCCGGTGCCCACATCAACGCGATGGGCGCCGACGCGCCCGGCAAGCAGGAGCTCGAGAGCCAGATCCTGAAAAAGGCGTCGGTCTACATCGACGACATCCACCAGGCGACTGGCAGCGGCGAGATCAACGTTCCGCTCGCCAAGGGCGAGTTCTCCGAGAGTGACATCGCCGGCACCTTAGGCGAGGTGGCCGCAGGCCTCCTTCCAAGGCCAACCGCGGGGACCACCACGGTGTTCGACTCCACGGGTCTCGCGATCCAGGACGTCGCGCTCGCCCGCGCCATCTACGACCTCGCCAAGGCCCAGTCGCTCGGCCAAGAGATCGACCTCATCGGCCTCGGCGACTAGGGTGAGCGCCGTGCGGCGTATCTCGCTCATCGCGGTGGCCTTCGCGGCATGCTGGCCTCTGCTCGGCTCGACGCAGGAGGCGAAGCCATCCTTTCTGGGCCAGCCTGACCAGCCGCGGATCACGGCGCTTCGAAGCGAAGCCGTCACCGAGGTCCGCAAAGGCCGGGGCGGCCGGAGCTTGGCGTTTCTGATCACGCTGGCCGACGGCACGCGTGGATACTTCAAGCCCAAGCAAACCTTTTCCGCCGCGCATTGGTATTCGGAGGTCGCGGCCTATTACTTGGATCGAGAGCTCGGTCTCGGCCGAGTTCCACCGACGACCGGCCGAAGGCTCTCGTGGGCACAGCTCAAGAGCGCAGCAGACGGAGATCGGAGAGTGTCCGAGCTCGGCATCGAACAGGACGGGTCGATCGCGGGCGCATTCATCTGGTGGGTTCCCGAGCGGCTCGAACGACTGCGGATGGGTCGGCACTGGGAACGTTGGGTTCGGGTGCAAAAGACGTTGCCGATTACCCCCTATCAACGGCCGGTCGACTACCGCGCGGACCTCAACGGACGGCCGGGCGTTCGGGAGGCGACCGACCCCAGTCGCCCCGAAGCAGGTGTTCCGGACACCGAGGGCCGGCCTGCGGAGCTTTCGGACATGATCGTATTCGACTACCTCACGCAAAACGTCGACCGCTGGGGCGGAGACTTCACCAACGTGAGGACGCACGGCCCGGGCGGGCCCCTCGTCTATCTCGACAATGGCGCCGGCTTTTGGCTCGGTCAGCAGCAACTCGGCCTGATGGAGGCGCGCCTGAAGGCGTTGCAGCGCTTTCGCCGATCGACGGTGGATTCGGTCCGCCGTCTCGACATCGACCGATTCGGCGCTCAGCTCGAAACCGATCCATTGGCGCCGGTGTTGAACCGGAAGCAGCTCGAAGGCCTCGCTCAGAGACGCGCCGCCGTGCTCGGGCACGTGAACGCGATGATCGCGCGATTCGGTGAATCCGAAGTGCTGCCATGGTAGATTTCGCCGGTGCAACGAAGACTTCGGATCCCAGGGGAATGGGAGCGGCACGAAGCCTGTTGGATCGCGTTTCCGTACTTGGAGGACGAATGGCTCGGAAATCTCGGGAGCGCCCAAGCTGCGGTTGCCGAGCTGTGCCGTGCCATCGCAGGACCGGGCGATGAGCGCGTCCGTTTGCTTGTCAAAGACGAGGCTCTCGAAGAGCGGGCCCGCGCCGCGATCGGCGACTCGGCTCGAGTCGACTACCTGCGCGCCGACTACGGAGACTGCTGGATGCGCGACACAGCGCCGCTACTCGGACACATGCCTTCGGGGGCGCTCGGCGCCTTGTGCTTCGAGTTCAACGGATGGGGCGGCAAGTACCCGATGCCTTTCGATGATCGCGTGAGCCGATGGCTCACCGACCGGCTCGATGCCGAGCGATTCGAGTGCCCGGTGGTTCTCGAGGGCGGCGCGCTCGAGTCGAACGGCGAAGGGACGTTCCTGACCACCGATTCCTGCGTGCTGAATCCGAACCGAAACCCGCGATTGACCCGCGAAGCCTTCGAACGCGAGTTGGATGCGCGAGTCTCGATCAAGAGGCTGATTTGGTTCGATCGCGGCCTCGAGCACGACCACACCGACGGCCACGTAGACATGATCGCGCGATTCGTCGCAGTCGATGCGGCGATCTGCATGCGACCCGACGAAAACGCGCCCAATGGAGCGGTGCTCGAGGCAATCCGATCCGAGCTCCGAGCGAATGGTCTCATCGTTCTCGAGCTCCCCGCGCCACGCGCGATATCGGCGCCCGACGGCTCTCCGTTGCCTGCGAGCTACTGCAATTTCTACGTCGCAAACGAAGCCGTCGTCGTCCCGACCTACGGCATCCCCGAGGATCGAGCCGCGCTCGCCGAGATCGCGAACGCATTCGCGGGGCGCGAGGTCATCGGCGTTCCGGCTCGAGACCTGCTATGGGGAGGAGGAGCTTTTCACTGCGTCACGCAACCGCAGCCCTCCGAGCCATGACCGCCTCCACGCTTTCGATTTCGACCGTACAGTGCCGCTTGGATGACGCGCGCGAAGCCAACATCGCGCGAATCGAGGCGCTGATTCGAAAAGCAGCTGCGGACGGCGCCCAGGTGGTGCTCACCCCCGAGCTGTTCGAAGGCCCGTACTTCCCGCAGCGAGAGGACGAGGGGGCGTTCGACCTCGCAGCGCCCCTCGAGGACCACCCCACCATTGCACGGATGCAGTCGCTTGCAGCCGAGCTCGGCGTGGTGCTGCCGGTGTCCTTCTTCGAGCGGGCCGGCCAATCGTATTACAACAGCTTGGTCATGATCGATGCCGACGGGGAGCAGTTGGGCCTCTATCGCAAGAGCCACATCCCTGACGGCCCAGGTTACGAGGAGAAGTTCTACTTTCGACCTGGCGCCACCGGATTTCGCGTGTGGACCACCCGGCATGGACGCATCGGCGTCGGCATCTGCTGGGACCAGTGGTTTCCCGAAGCGGCCCGCTGCATGGCGCTGCAAGGCGCGGAGGTTTTGCTCTACCCGACCGCAATCGGGAGCGAGCCGAGCGCGCCCGCAGAAGACACCAAGGCGCCGTGGCAGCGCGTCATGATAGGCCACGCGGTCGCCAATGCGATGCCCGTGGCGGCGAGCAACCGCATCGGGCGCGAAGCACAAATGCTCTTTTACGGCAGCTCCTTCATCTGCAATCACCGGGGTGACGTCCAGGTCGAGCTCGGCCGCGACGAAGAGGGCGTCGCCACCACCACGTTCGATCTCGAAGCGCTGCGGCGCTATCGCGCCAACTGGGGCTTCTTTCGCGATCGCCGTCCCGAGCTCTACGGCAGGCTGACGAGCGATGAGCCGCTGGGCTGATTCGCTCTACGCGATCATCGACGCTGGAGCGGCCGAGGACCCGCTGGCCCTGACGGAGGCGGCTCTATCAGCGCGTTGCGCAATGGTGCAACTGCGGGCGAAGCATCTGGACGACCGCGCTTTTTTGGGCTTGGCCACACGAGCGCGGAGCGCCTGCAGGCGAGCCGGCGTTCCATTCGTGGTCAACGATCGCGCGGACATCGCACGCATCGTGGACGCGGACGGCCTCCATCTCGGCCAGGACGACCTCGAGGTGAGGGACGCCCGTCTCGTCGTCGGCGACATGCAGATCGGCGTCTCGACCCACAGCTTGGAGCAAGCGACGCGAGCCGCGCGCGACGGCGCGGATCTCATCGCGTTCGGCCCGATCTTCGAGACGCTGACGAAGGAAAATCCCGATCCAGTCGTCGGCACGAGGCTGCTCCGCCAGGTTTGTGAGACGGTCGTCCCGCCGGTCGTCGCCATCGGGGGCATCACCCCGGAAAATGCGGCCGCACCGCTCGCGGCCGGCGCGCGCTTCGTTGCCGTGATTTCGGCGCTGCCACGCTTCCTCGGGAAGCATTGACAGGACTCACTTGGTTTCTTCGAAGTATTGAATTGCCGTCTCGACGGCAGCTCCGAGCGCTTGATTGATGAGGTTCGACGTCGCGTCCTCGCCGTTTCGCAGCGCCTCGTAGTAGCGCTGGCGCTCGGTCGCATGAATGATCACTGATGGATAGCCTGCGCGCATGAGGAGCAGATTCATGACCAGGCGCGCCACCTTTCCGCTATGCCTAGGAAAGGGATAGATGTGCAGAAGCTGGAAATGCGCCTTGCTCGCCATCCGAACGGGATGCATCGTCTTCTTGGTCTCTGGGTCGGAAAGCCACTGAACGAGCTGACGCATCCGGTAGCTGATCTTGTCCGGCTGGGAGATCTCGTGAAAGTACAGCCGGTGAAGCGGCATGTCCTTGCGGTAGGTGGGGGGGCCTTTGCCCTCCAGCTCCTCGGGCGCGAGCTGCGCGAACAGCTTCTTGATGACGTCGAGCGTGACGTTGGCGCGTTTGCGTGTCGCCATCTCCCGAATCATGGCGATCGCGCCCATGTGGTTTCGGATCTCGTCGTAGACCGGGATCAGCGAAGGGTCCGAGACCGGCTCTTCCCGCATCGCCGCCTTGAGCTCGTCCATCGAGTACACGACGCCCTCGAGCGCGCTGTCATGATAGATCCAGGCGATGTCGAAGCGCTCTTGATACTCTTCGCGCACCGCGGGGCTCGCCGAACCCATCAGCTCCTGAAGGTAGGCAACTCGCTCCTCTAAGCTCTGACCTTGAAGGGTTTGAACCAACGACAGCCTCCAATACCTGACGGGTCCGCCCCGTCGGCGCCGCGGGGCGGGCGAACCTAACAGCGCCTGCGGGGAGCGTCAACCATGACCGAATCCGGCTAGCGGAGGGCGTCCGAGATCGCCCCCCGAAGCCGGGTCTTGCTCGGGACCCCCGTGGACGCCCATCGGACCACGCCATCCCGTCCCACCACGATCACGGTAGGGAGCATTTTGATGGCGTAGCGCCTTTGAACCACCCCCGTCCGGTCGTGAAGTGTTGGAAATTCCGTGCCAAACGCGGCATGCGCGGCCTGCAGGCGCTGCCGATCGATCGGCTCGACGTTGACCGCATAGAAGGCCGCCCCCTCGACGGCAAGCTCCTCTTGAAGGTCGTTGAGGATCGGGGTGGTCCGCCGGCAGGCCTGGCACCAGCTCGCCCAAAAATCGAGCACGACCACCTGTCCGGCCATCTCCGATAGGTCGAGCTCCATAGGCCCCCCCGGGCGCCCTCCAGCGGCGACCGGAAGCGTCAGATCGGGGGCTTGCCCGCCCATGAGGGGGGAGGCGTTGCCCCGGGTCATCCATGCGTAGAGCGCCACGAAGGCCATCGCCGTGATCAGCCAGTGAATCCACCGGCGGGGCGAGCGCGGATCGCGAGCCTTCATCGAGGCCCCGTCAACGGCAACTCGATGCGGAAGCGGGCTCCGCCCTCGGGCGCACGATCGAGCCTCACCTCCCCGCCATGCTCCAAGACCACTTTCTTCACGATCGCCAACCCGAGCCCCGTGCCTTCCGGCTTGGTCGTATAGTACGGATCGAACACGCGGTCCCAGTCTTCCTCCGGGATGCCGGGCCCATTGTCCCGGACCTCCACGAACGCTTTGTGGTCGGTTGCATAGGCCCGGACCAAGACCCGGCCGCCCCCCGAGGGCTTCGTCGAATACGCCGCCTGAATGGCGTTTCGAACGATGTTGTCGAGGCCGCGTTTCAGCATCATCAGATCCATACGCACGGGAATGGGCCGCGTTGCACAACTCACCCGAACTTCCACCGGAGCGCCCGATCCCCGACCGATGTCCTCGAGCATGGCAGGAATCGAATCCTCGATAGCCTGCATCAGCTCGCAGAGGTCGGACGCGGACAAATCGGCGCTCGGCAACTTGGCGAAGGCGCTGAACTCACCCACCAGCCGCCGCAACGTGGCCACCTCTTCCTCGATGATCGCGCGCGCATGCTCGAGCTTGTGGCGGTAGGCCTCGTCGTCTCCCGGATAGGTCTCGGCCATCTCCTGGGCGGCAAGCTGAATCGGGGTCAACGGATTCTTGATCTCGTGGGCGAGCCGTCTCGCGAAGTCCTGCCATGCGCTGATTCGCTGCAGGTACTCGATGCGAGTGCGCGACTCGCGCAAGTCCCGGACCATGGCGTTGAAGGCCTGGGTTAGCTCGCTGATCTCGTCTCGGGCGCCCGTGGGAAGCGTCACGGTGAAATCGCCGGCACCGACCTGGCGCGAGGCTTCAGCCAACGCAGCCACACGGCTCGTCACCCGGCGAGATAGAATCGCGCCGAGCAAGAAGGCGACCACGATCACCAAGAACACCAGCACACCGAACACCCAGACGTAGATGTCGGAGACCGAGGCGCTCTGTCGCTGCAGCCGCGAATACACGTCGGCGGCCTCGCCTGCTTGCTGAAGCCGCGCGAAGTACATCTCGGGAACCGCCACTTCGACTGCGATTAGCAGCGTTGCGTTGCCGACTGTCGCCTCGCGCTCTCGCACCGTCGAGCGCATCGCCTGACCTGGCGTCGTGGGCCGTGAGACCCGCGCTATCTCGCGACCACGTGAATCGGTGACGCGGATCGCTTGGATGACCTCGTAACGCTGTAGAAGCGTTTCGAGCAGCGGACCGAGCGCTTCGGTCTCGCGCTCGCTGCGGACCCCGGCCTCCACGGCCCAACGAACCGCGTCCGCAGCCAGCTCGGTGCTCGCGCGAAGCGCCATGAGCTGAGCGCGCCGCGCTTCGACGCCGTGAACCAGCTCGGCTCCGAATCGCTCGTTCACTCCCACGCGGTAGACCTCTCGCAGAGCCCCCTGCGCGAGAAAGATGCTGCCGCCGAGCGCGAGGAACACCGCCAGACCGATGGCAAACAGGATTTTCCGCTCGAACCGGCTCATTCGGGCACCCTCGAGAAATCGCTGCGGAACTCCAAAGTACGCTCCGCTTGGCAGATTCGGCGCCTCACGATGCTGACGGTGATCGGACCGACTGGGTCGTCACCCGGGCTGGGACGAATCAGCTCTTGGCACTGCTTCTTCGAGATCGGATTGAACTCCGCTCTGACGTAGAAGTAGATCTCACGCCCTTCTCTCGAGGCGTAGCTCTTCGGCTCTCCTACGAACAGGCCCTTGACGGCGAGACAGTGGTCCAGCACCTGGTCGAGCGTCTTGAAGCTCAGGCTGCCCGTTCCGATGCGGACGACGTATCCGTCCTCCCAGAGATCCCGCGTCACGTCACAAGTGAACTGGCGCACGGCCATGCGTCGGTTCGACCCTTTGAAGTGCGCGCTCACGGTCACCTGGAGTCGCTTGCGGAGACCGCTCGAAAGCTCTTGGCGAACGCTTTCGTCCGCCAGATCCCTGGCCGAAAAGGAGACTTTCGGAGACCCGCGGTCCCAGTCGACCCGCATCTCGCGCACGGGCAAGTGGGCTTGCGCATAGGCGACCGCCGCAACGACCCAGATCAGAGCTGATATCCAGTACCTCACAGCCTGATGAATCCCAACACCGTGGAGAAGCCGACTTGGAAAACGCCCACTCGCGTGTCGAATCGAAAACCGACATCGAAAGTCAGATCGACGGGAAACCTCGAGAAACCGCTGTAGCCGCTCACTCCGCTGCGCGGGTCCCGCAAATCGGTCAGCGAGAGCAACCCCACGAGCATGTACAAATTGATCTCGCGCAGGCCTCGCTCTCGAACGCGCTCGTAAACCGGCACGTCGTAGCCGACGTCGAGCCTCCACGCGAGCTCACCGAGATAGTTGTTCTCGATCGCCGTGCCCAAGAGGTTGGGTGGAGGCCGCGCGTCGAGCTGCATCTCGAGGAATCGCGACGGGATCAGGTCGGTGAGGTCGGAGATGTGAAAGAGATAAAAGAAGGGCGTGTTCCCGAACGTGGCTCCGCCGTACGCACCGAGGCGGATGGTGTGGTTCCACGGCAGGCGCCACCAGCGCCGCACCTCCGCCTCGAGCCTGATGAAGTCGTAGTCGCTGCCGAAAAACCGGGTGCCTACCAAAACGTCGCCCACGAAGAGCACGCCTTCTTTGGTGATGCCGGGATCGTCGCGCTTGTCGAAAATCAGCCTGAACCGAATCGACGACACGAAGCTGCGCCCGTCTTGAATGGCGAAATTGATCGGCGCGATCTCGTTTCCAATCGTCTCGCTGGCCGCCTCGGGACGGTCCCGGACGCTGACGATGTCGCCGATCCAGTCGAGGCTGTAGCGCAGCTTGGTCGTGAAATCCTTGCCGGTTCCGACCATGAAACCGCCTCGACGGTAGCGAACCACGGCGTTTTGGACGACCGAGGTGCCCGGACATTCGGGCAACCCGCAGGGTACGCTGACCAAGGGACCGTTCCCGTAGAACTCCCTCCCATTCAGGAAGTACGTGCCAAAGCGGATCGCGTATTCATCCTTGATCAACTTCGGGTATCGAAGATCCAGCCTCCCGCCCTGCTGGAACTCGCTCAAGAGCGCCGTGCCGGAAAGACGGATGCCAAGACCGGCGAGGTTGGTTTCGGTGACCTTGAAGCCGAGCCATGGAAACAGCGTCCGTCCGCGGTCAGTGGTTTTCGCGACGCCCTCGGAAAGCCCCGCTACCAGCTGCTCGATGATGAACGTGTTCCGCTCCTTCACTTCCACCACGAGCACGACGTATCCACGTTCGGCGCCTCGCTCGAGACGAAGGTCGACGTCGTCGAACCAGCCGGTTCCCATCAATCGCCACTCGGTCGCCAGCAGCTCGGGCGACTCCGGATCGAGAAAGTCCCCCTGCTTCAGTGGAACCAACTGCCGGACCACGTGGGCCTTGGTTCGTTTGTTTCCGATGACGACGATGCCCTCGAGCACGTACCGGACCTGCGACGAAGGCCGCTCCGCCTCGTCCGCTTGGCTCGCAACTCCGTAGCGGTCCCGCAGCTCCTGCGCTTCCTCGTCTGCCGCCTCGCCTTCGGGAAGGGGAACCACGTCACCGGGGCGATAGGGCTCCGGCTCCTCGTCGAAACCCTGGGCAATCGCGCTCGATGGAGACACGAGACCCAGCAGGGCGATGAGGCTCAGAAGCCAGCGTCTCGGTCGCAAGCGCGGGCTCACGCCGCCCAGACTACTCCAGCGGCGGGAGCGACGCGAGGAACCAAAGGCAGCCGGATACCACCACGAAGACGGCAGCAACCCAGCCCAGCGTTCGCCAGAAACCAATCGGCCTTCCGTCGTCTTTCGGCTTCACGGGCTCTGTTGTAGCAGATTCCGTCGGAAAGGAGGGAGAATAGTCGAGAGCGTCCCAGCGCTCGCGGGGCTCGTCCAAGTCGTCCCTTCCGGGCCTGCGTATCACGCGGATGGTGGCGTCCTCGTCGCGCTCGTCCATTCGTGGGCTCAGCCCCGAGACGGGTGTATCGTCGCGCCGGCCCATCTCGGCGAGCCCCGCCTCGAAGGCCTGCAACAAGGGAAGCTGCGTTGGGTTCTTCGGAGGCGCGTCGGTGGTCGTGTTCCGGAGCGAAGCAGGGAGCGTCTCGCGCGGGGGCGGAACGGCGTCCACCCGAAACGTGCCCTCGGTCCATTCGAGCGCAGCGACGAAATCGCCCGCGGTGCCGCCGTCGATGCTCACGTCCACGAGCTCGCCCTTTTCGTAGTATCCGATGGCAAGCCGGCCGCGATGCTCGAGGAGCAGCCGTCCGGTGAGACCCGCATTCTCGCAGTAGCGCATCAGCTCGGTTGGGGGGTGCACCGCGAGCGACCCGCGACGCGTCGTATCGGTTCCCCGCGAGACTGGGAGGTGCGGAAGCTTGGGGTAGACGGCGAACTGCCCTTCCCGCAAGGACAGCAGAATCTCGAGCGCTCGCTCCTCTTCCGCGGTCGCTTCGCGGTCGGCGATCTGCCCGTGCAAAAGACGAATCGTGCCCGAGCCGGCCGTGCTCTGAAACGCGAGGACGCCCGTCGTGCCGATCTCTTCGAGACCCCCCAGCAGCTCTCCGATTCCCTCTTCGGGAATGATGCCTTCGAAGACTGCCTGTGCCACCATGACTCAGGGAAGTGCTTCCGGACGGCGACGTTGTCAAGGCGCCCCCTAGGTCCGGTCAGAGACGGGCCGCCTCCAAGAATTCCAGACTATTCAAGGGAAGATACCTCGCTCGTCGTACGACGTGGCGAGGCTCTCGAGCGCCAATGCGTACGCGGCGACACGAGGATTCACTTTCTTTTCCGCTGCATAGAACATGGTGCGCTGATAGGCCCGGCGCATCATGTGCAACAGCTTCCGTTGAACTTCTTCAGCATCCCAGTGCTCGCTGTTTCGGTTCTGCACCCACTCGTAGTAGCTCACGGTGACGCCGCCAGAGTTCGCCAGGATGTCCGGTATCACCGGGATGCCGCGGTCGGCTAGAACGGCTTCGCCCTCGGGGTTGATGGGACCGTTGGCGCCTTCGGCAATCAGACGCACGTCGAGCTTGATCGCCTCGCTTGCGCCCACCTGGTTCTCAAGCGCTGCGGGAATGAATAGGTCAGCCTTGGTCTCGAAGAATTCTTCGCGCGTAATCTGCTCGCCTCGAGGGTATCCCTCGATCGAGCCGTGCGTCCGAACGTACTCTTGCAGCTTGTGGGCATTGAAACCCTCTTCGTTGCGCAGGTACCCCGTGTGATCTCCGGTTGCGATCGTCGAAACGCCTAGCTTTGCCAGCAGCAGCGCCGTGTTGGATCCGACGTTTCCGAATCCTTGGACTATCGCGGTCGACCCTTCTAAGTCCAAGCGAGCTTCGCGTGCCCACTCCTTGATGCAATACACGACGCCCTGACCCGTCGCTTGCTCCCGCCCTTCGGAGCCACCTGCGTTGATCGTCTTGCCCGTGACGACGGCCCGCTGATCGTTCTTCTCGTACGTCGAACCCGTATTGATGTACGTGTCCATCATCCAGACCATGGTCTGGGCATTCGTTCCCACGTCGGGCGCAGGAATGTCATGCGCTGGGCCGATGTTGTTCCCTAGCGCGTGGGTGAAACGGCGGGTGATCCTGCGGAGCTCGTCGACCGAATGCTCTCGAGGATTGAATTTGATTCCTCCCTTGGCGCCACCGAAAGGAATGCCTAGCAGCGCGCACTTCCAAGTCATCTGCGTCGCCAGCCCCTTGAGCTCGTCGAGGCTGACCTGGTGGTGGTAGCGGACGCCTCCTTTGTACGGGCCCATGATGTTGTTGTGTTGAATGCGATAGCCCTTGAACACCCGTAACGATCCATCGTCCATGCGCACAGGGAAGTTCACGATCAGCTCGTTCTTGGGCTGGGCCAGGATGTCCTTGATGTGACTTGGCAAGCGCGTGAGCTCGGCTGCCCGCTCGATGTATCCCTGGACGACTTCGAAGAACCCGCGCGCTCTCGGACCGATGGACATAGGCAAATCATGGTACAATGGACATGGTTTGCGGGCGCAAATCTTGCGCGGATCTGCCCTCAGGCGAAAGAAGCGCGCAGCGGAGGGAAAACGGCTCTCAACAGTCGAGAGAACCTTGTTTTTTCCTATTGCGCGGCGTTAGAGTCGCACAAAACCGGGCGGCTGTTGCAACCACTGCCGCCGCTCTGCTCTGAACAGCAAGGAGGGTGCAATGGGTAAATTGCAAAGCGACTTCCGTCGGGAGCTGGCGGCTCGTGGAGTTTCGCGTCGCGAGTTCATGGGCTTTTGCTCTGCGATGGCAGTGGCGTTTGGATTGCCGAAAGGCGCGACAGCGATGATCGCCGAGGCAATCGAAAACAATCCGAAGCCGACGCTGGTCTGGCTCAACTATCAAGACTGCGCGGGCAACACCGAGTCCTTCCTGCGTGCGAGCAAACCGACCGCTGCCGAAGTGATCCTCGACTTGATCTCGATCGACTATCACGAAGTGATCATGGCAGCCGCTGGTCATCAAGCCGAAGCAAACCTTCGCGCGGTCGTCGAGAATCAAAAAGGCAAGTACATCGCGGTCGTCGAAGGCTCGATTCCAACCGGCGCCAATGGCGCATATTGCACGGTCGGTGGACGAGCGGCGATCGACATCGCGCGCGAGGTATGTGGTAATGCGGCGGCGACGATCGCGGCGGGCACTTGCGCGACTTTCGGCGGAATTCCCGCAGCCTCGCCGAATCCTACCGGCGCGCTCGGCGTCGGCGATGCGGTTCCGGGAATCAAGAAGCTGATCAATCTGTCTGCTTGCCCGATGAATGCGCAGAACATGACCGCCACGTTGGTCTACTATTTGACCTACGGCGACTGGCCTGCGCTAGACAAGCTCAATCGGCCCCTGTTTGCGTACGGCAAGTCGATTCACGACGCGTGCGAGCGCCGCTCCCACTACAACTCGGGCCAGTTCGTGGAGCAATGGGGCGACGAAGCGCACCGTGAGGGACAATGCCTATACAAGATGGGATGCAAGGGCCCGGTCACGTTCCAAAACTGTCCCAACGTCGGTTGGAACGACAACACGAGTTGGCCCATTGCGTGCGGCCACGGCTGCATCGGCTGCGCCGAGCCTGACTTCTGGGACAAGATGACTCCGTTCTACGCGCACATTCCAGGATTCCCCGGCTTCGGCAAGGGCTCCAACATCGACAAGGTGGGCTTTTGGGCGACCATCGGCGTTACGACCGCGTTCGCCGGACACACACTGGTGCATCTCGGGAAGAAGCGCATGCAATCGGGGAAGGACACGCCCGCCGACCCCAACGTCAATCCCAAAGGAGGTGAGGCATGACCCATATCGTCGTCGATCCCGTGACCCGCATCGAAGGCCACCTACGCATCGAAGCCGAGGTCGATGGAGGGAAAGTCGCCAACGCATGGTCGTCCTCGACCATGTTTCGCGGCATCGAGATCATTTTGCAGGGAAGAGATCCCCGAGATGCATGGGCATTCACGCAGCGCATCTGCGGGGTCTGCACGACGGTGCATGCCATCGCGTCGATCCGGGCGGTCGAGGATGCGATCGGGGCAAAGCCTCCACCCAACGCGCGGCTCTTGCGCAACCTGATCATTGCGGCGCAGTGCATCCAGGACCACGTCATTCATTTCTATCATTTGCATGCCCTCGATTGGGTCGACATCGTGTCGGCGCTCGAAGCAGACCCGAAGGCCACGTCCGACCTCGCCATGTCGATCTCGGATTGGGGCAAGTCGAGCGCGACGTACTTCAAGGGCATCCAGGACCGCGTGAAGAGCCTGGTCGAACGGGGCCAGCTCGGTCCCTTCGCGAACGCGTACTGGGGCCATCCCGCATACAAGCTTCCCCCGGAAGCAAACCTCATGGCCGTTGCGCACTATCTCGAGGCCCTCGACTGGCAGCGAGAGTTCATCAAGATGCACGCGATTCTCGGCGGCAAGAACCCGCACCTACAGAGCTTCTTGGTGGGTGGCATGGCGACTCCCGTCGATCCCAACCATCAGGCTTCGCTCAACATCCATACGATCGCGCAGTTCAAGAAGCTCATCGCCGGCGCGCAGGAGTTCGTGAGCAAGGTGTACATCCCCGACCTTTTGGCCGTTGCATCCTTCTACAAGGACTGGGCTGGAATTGGCGCAGGCACCGGCAACTACATGGTCTTCGGGGAGTATCCCCTGAGCGACGAGGCCGACCCCGAGAAGTTCTTGCCCTCGGGAATCATTCGCAACCGCGATCTCTCGAAGGTGGAGGACTTCGATCCGTCCAAGATCACCGAGGCGATCAAGCACTCCTGGTATGAATACGACGGCGGAGACGATCAAACCCTGCACCCGTCGCAGGGTCAGACCAAGCCCACGTACACCGGACCCGAGCCGCCCTACGAACGACTCAACACCGACGGTAAGTACTCCTGGCTGAAGTCGCCGCGATACGACGGCGTTCCGATGGAGGTCGGTCCGCTGGCGCGGATGCTGGTGGCGTACGCTCGCGGCCACGAGCAAGTCAAAGGGCTGGTCGACGCCGTGCTCGGGAAGCTCGAGGTTGGTCCTGCAGCGCTCTTCTCGACGCTCGGTCGCGTTGCGGCGCGCGGCATCGAGACGAAGATCCTTGTCGACAAGATCGGGGACTTCACCGACGAGCTCGCAGCCAACATGGGCAAGGGCGAGCTTCGGATCCACGACAACAGCAAGTGGGAGCCCGCCTCGTGGCCGAAGGACTCGATGGGCGCCGGCTTCCACGAAGCGCCGCGCGGATCACTCAGCCATTGGGTGCACGTCAAAGACGGCAAGATTGCACGATACCAGTGTGTCGTTCCGAGCACCTGGAACGCGGGGCCGCGAGACGAGGGCGAAACACCCGGCCCGTACGAGGCGGCGCTCTTGGGGACGCCAATCGCCAATCCGGAGCAACCGATCGAGATCCTTCGGACGGTTCATTCCTTCGACCCGTGCATGGCCTGCGGCGTGCACGTCGTCGATACTGGAGGGCGCGAGGTGACTCGCGTGAAGGTCCGATGAGCCCGCCAAGCACTTCGGTTGCCGAGGGCGCACGCCCGCCCCATCACGCGGAGCTCGAACGGGTCTACGTGTGGGATCTGGTGGTGCGCTTGAGCCACTGGATCATCATGCTCTCGCTCTTGCTGCTCGCAGTCACCGGGATCTACATCGGGAAGCCGTTCTACATTCCGAGGGGACCCGAAGCGGAGCAACTCGTGATGACGAACATGCGCATAGTGCACTTCTATGCCGCGATCATCTTCACCCTGACCGTTTTGGTCCGGGTCGCCTGGATGTTCGTCGGCTCGCACTATGCGCGATGGGACCAGTTCTTCCCGATCGGAGCCCGACGTCGCAGGGACGTGTTTCGAATGTTGAAGTTCTACACGTTCTTGAGCAGCAAGCCGCCGATGAACGTGGGCCACAATCCCCTCGCCGGCCTCACCTACATCGCCGTGTTCGGGCTCTACTTCGTGATGATTCTGACGGGGCTGGCCCTCTACTCCGTGAATGCCGGGCTCGAGTACGGGGGCTACATGCGGGAAATCGGAGGTTGGTTCTTGCCGCTTTTCGGCGGCCCGCAAACTGCGCGTTGGATCCACCACATCGCGATGTGGTTCCTCCTGGGGTTCTTTGCTCACCACATCTGGAGCGCCATGCTCGTGTCGCGGGTCGAAGGCATGGGCCTCATCGACTCCATGTTCAGTGGATACAAGTGGCTGCCAAAGGGTTGGCGCAAGCGCGATGAATGATCGCATACCGGTGCTCGTCTTGGGCCTCGGCAACGTGGTGTGCACGGACGATGGCGCCGGTATTGCTGCAATCCACAAGCTGATCCGGGAGTACGATTTGCCCGAGGGCGTCTTGGCCGTCGATGGGGGCACCCTCGGGCTTTCGCTATTGCCGCTCGTAGACAGCGCCGACCAAGTGATCCTGGTCGACGCGGTCAGTGCCGAGGGCCCTCCCGGTACGCTGGTTCGCATCGAGGGCGACGACGTCGCGCCGGCGGTTTACGAGCGTCTATCACCTCATCAAATCGGCGTCGCGGACCTCCTTGCCGGCGCCAGCTTGCTGGACCGGTACCCGGATCGCGTGGTGATTCTCGGTGTCGTGCCGGACTCGATCGACCTCGGGACGGAGCGAACGCCGCCCGTCGAGGCGAGCATTCCGGAGCTCGTGGAGCGGGTGGTGCAAGAGCTGACCTCACTCGGGTATCCGCCGGTCCGATCGGAGAACCACGATGAAGCGAACGACAGCTACGCTCATCTTGCTCGCACTCTTGGCGTGTAGGACCGAGGATCGGATCAGCAGCGAGTACGAGCACATGCAGGTCCCGATGGACCGGATCGCGTCCGACGAGGCGCGGGCGCGAGGACGCGAGATCTATCGGGCAAAATGCGCACTTTGCCATGGCCGGGAAGCCGACGGACACGGAGTGCGACGCAAGGGTTTGTCGAACCCGCCGACCAACTTCCAACGCCCGCAATGGCGACAAAGCGTAACGCCGAAGTACGTGTTCCAGGTCCTGAGCGAAGGTAAGCAGGGCACCTCGATGCCCGCGTGGCCCACGTTGACCGAAGAGCAGAAATGGGACGTGGTGGCCTACGTCCTCAGCGTGGCTGAGGACGGACCTTGATGGCTGGGCGGCGGATCGAAGTTCGAGGCACGGTGCAGGGCGTGGGCTACCGGCCTTGGGTCTACCGGCTCGCACGCCGGACCGGCGTTGCCGGCAGAGTCCGAAACGCGCCGAGCGGAGTGTTGATCGAGGCCTTTGGGACTGAAACCGATCTCAACGAATTCTTGATGCGACTGCAAGAGGATGCGCCGGCTTCGGCACGAGTCGTCGACGTGCGGGTAACTCCAATCCCGGACGAAGGGATGACCGAGTTCGGGATCGAGTCGAGCGATTCGGCCGGGTCGAAGGCGCTGTCGATCCCGCCTGACCTCGCAACTTGCCCGGCGTGCGAGTCGGAAGTCTTCGATCCGAACGATCGTCGATATCGCTACGCCTTCACCAACTGCACGGCATGTGGCCCGCGCTTCACGATCGCGATGGGCATTCCGTACGACCGTGCAGCGACCACGATGGCTCGCTTCGAGATGTGCCCGGCCTGTCGGCGAGAATACGACGACGTAGAGAATCGCCGCTTTCATGCGCAGCCCAATGCGTGCCCAGCCTGTGGACCGACGCTTCGCTTGGAGATGCTCGGCAGCGACGGGGCGCCTGATACGGATTCGCTGGACGGGGCGGCCGCTCTGCTCCGGCGCGGTGCGATCGTCGCGGTCAAGGGTCTGGGGGGTTTTCACTTGGCGTGCGATGCGACGAGCCCTGACGCGATTCGACTGCTTCGCGAGCGCAAGCAGCGCGATGAGAAGCCTTTTGCAGTCATGGTCGCCGATCTCGATGCCGCCCAGGTTCTAGCCGAGATGACCGCGGACGAAGAAGCCCTGCTCGATTCGCCGGAACGCCCAATCGTGCTCCTGAGGGGACGGCCCAATGGCCCGATCGCCGCAGAGGTGAGCCCCGACACGCCACTTTTGGGGCTTTTTCTTCCCTATACGCCGCTGCACCATCTTCTTCTTCGAGCGGTGGGGCGCCCTCTGGTCATGACGTCGGCCAACGTCGCGGACGAGCCGATCTGCAAGGACAACGACGAGGCCCGCCGCCGGCTCGCGACAATCGCGGACGGGCTGCTGCTGCACGATCGCGACATCGCTATGCGCTGTGACGATTCGGTCGCTCGCATCATGGCAGGCGCGCCGGTCCTGATTCGGCGGTCGCGAGGCTTCGTGCCTCGGCCCTTCATGCTTCGTCAGCCGCTCTGCCGGCCGGTGTTGGCATGCGGCGCCCACCTCAAGAACACGTTCTGCCTGGCGGCAGGAGACACGGCGTACTTCGGTCCGCACATCGGCGATCTGGAAACGGTGGGGGCGCTTGCGTTCTTCGAAGAGGCCGTCGAGCGAATGCAGACCATCTTGTCGATTGAGCCGGAGGTGATCGCGCATGATCTTCATCCGGGATATCTATCCACGCGCTATGCCTTGGCCCGTCAAGACGCCGAGCACGTCGCCGTGCAGCATCATCACGCGCACGTCGCGAGCGTGTTGGCCGAGCACGGCCGCATGGGTCCGGCGCTCGGGGTAGCCTTCGACGGCACCGGCATGGGTGACGACGGCACCTCTTGGGGTGGTGAGTTTCTCCTTTGTTCTGCGGGGAATTTCGAGCGGCTCGCCACCTTTCGGCCCATTGCTCTGCCCGGAGGAAACGTGGCGATGCGCGAGGTTTGGCGTGTGAGCTATGCGCTTCTTCACGACGCGTTCGATGGTGATCCGCCGATCGACCGGCTCGGGCTTTTCGGCGCGATTCCCGAAGCGTCCGTTCGCGTGGTGGCTCAGATGATTGCGCGCGACCTCAACGCACCAAAGGCCCACGGGGTAGGCCGCTATTTCGATGCGTTTGGCGCGCTTGCGCTCGGACGTCCCCGTTCGAGCTACGAAGGGCAGATCGCGATTGCCTGGGACTTTGCAGCCGATGGCTATGACGACGAGCCGTATCCGTTCGAGATCGATCGAAGCCGGGAGCCCATGCAGATCGATCTTCGTCCTGCCACGCGAGCGGCAGTCGATGACATCGTCCGCGGAGCGCCGCCGGGAAGGATCTCTGCGCGCTTTCATGGGGCTCTGGCCCGGGCCACGGTGACGGTTGTCCGCGCCCTGATGGAGCGCCGAGAGCCTTTGCCGGTCGTACTGACGGGCGGGGTTTTTCACAACGCCCGCCTGACCGCTGAAATCCAGGAAAATTTATCTAATGAATACGAGGTATTACGGCATCGAGACGTCCCTCCGGGAGACGGCGGAATCGCGCTCGGTCAGGCCTTGATCGCCGACGCATTTCTGGGAGACAAAGGCAGATGCGCATAGGAGCGTTCTCATGTGTTTAGGTGTGCCAGGCAAGGTCATCGCAGTGGACCGCGAGATGCAGATTGCGACCGTCGATTTTTGGGGCGTCAGGAAACAAGTTCGCCTCGAGGTCTGTGACGCGCCGGTCGATCCAGGCGACTACATCCTGAACCACGTTGGGTTTGCGATTCGCCGAATCCCACCTGAGGAAGCAGCCGAGACCTTGGCTTTGTATGACGAGCTGCTCCGTCTCGCCGACGAGCAGGACTTGATGGCCGGCGATGTCCGTGACGAGATTCAAGCGGCGCCAGATGCGACACGGTCGCGGAAGGACGCGCTCGATGAAAAGCGCTGACGCATTCGAGCAGCTGAAGTTTCGAGATCCCGAGCGCGCGCGGGGTCTGCGCGATGCGCTGCATCGCCTGGTGCAACGGGCGGATCATGCCCCGGTGTCTGTCATGCACGTCTGCGGAAGCCACGAGCAGGCGATTGCGAAGTTCGGGCTCAGAGCGGCTTTCCCCGATGAATTAAAGGTGATCATGGGCCCGGGGTGCCCCGTCTGCGTGACTGACGTCCCGGAGGTGGATGAAGCGGTGGCTCTTGCAAAGCAGGGCGTTCGCATCGCCTCGTACGGCGACATGCTTCGCGTGCCCGGCACCTCTCAATCTCTTGCAGACGCCAAGGCCGAAGGCGCCAAAGTGGACGTGGTGTACAGCGTCACGCAAGCCGCGGAGCTCGCGCGCCAATACGACGAAGAGTTCGTCTTCTTCGCGTCCGGCTTCGAGACGACGGCCGTGGCCACCGCAGCGGTCTTGGTCGACGATCCCCCGGACAACTTCTCGGTCCTCTCGGCGCACAAGTACATCCCCCCCGTGATGGAGATCGTGGCGGAGATGCCTGAAACGAAGATCGAGGGCTTCCTCGCAGCGGGTCATGCGGCGACGATTACCGGGTCCGCCGTGTTCGAGAAGTTCGTGGAGCGCCACGAGCTGTCCGTGGTGATCGCAGGCTTCGAGCCGCTCGACGTGTTGGCCGGCTTGGTCAAGCTGCTTGAAGTGATCAATAGTGGCGTTCCGCGCGTGGAAAACGCGTTTCCCCGATGCGTGACGCGCGAGGGCAACGTGCAGGCGCAGAACCTTCTTTGGCGCGTGTTCCGGCCCACTGGCGGCCGCTGGCGGGGCATTGCACACGTCCCAAACGGCAATCTTCGGTTACGTGACGAGTTTGCGCGCTACGACACGCGCAAGCGCTTCAACATCGATCTGTCCGCGATCTGGAGCTACGCGCCGCCGAAGCTCGTGCAGCAGTGCCAATGCGGGGACATCATGGCCGGCATCGCATCGCCTACCGACTGCCAGCTCTTCGGGAAGGAATGCACCCCGGAGAGCCCGGTTGGCGCTTGCATGGTGAGCGCCGAAGGCACCTGCAAGATCTGGCATCAGTACGGTGGACGGCCCGACCTTCGTTCGATGAAGCGAGGCGCGGCATGACGCGCAACGTTCGCTTCGTCGAGGATCGCATCACGCTGAAGTACGGTACCGGCGGGGGCGCGATGCGCGCGCTGATCGAGCAAGTCTTCGCGCAAGGCTTGGGAGACATCGGGCGCGAGGGCATCGGGCTTTCGGCGATGGACGACGGCGCGGCGATCTGGCTTGGGGACCAGTACTTGGTCATCACGACGGACTCGCACGTCGTTCAACCGATCGAGTTCCCAGGCGGCGACATCGGCAGGCTGGCCGTTTGCGGAACCATCAATGATCTCGCGATGATGGGAGCGACGCAGCCGCTTGCGCTGACCTGCGCGGCGATCATCGAGGACGGCTTTGCGCGCGACGACTTGAAACGGATCTGGAGCTCGATTCGCGCCACCTGTGAGGAGGCCGGAACGACAGTGGTTACGGGGGATACGAAAGTGATGGGTCATGGCGAGATCGACGGATTGGTGTTGAACACCACCGGCGTTGCGCTCACCAAACGAGTGGTCTCCGATGCCGGGCTTCGACCGGGCGACAGGATCTTGGTGACGGGCACGATGGGCGATCATGGGCTCGCGATCATGGCAACTCGCAACGAGCTGGCGCTCGAGACGCAGCTCGAATCCGACGTTGCGCCGCTGCACACCTTGGTGCATCGCGCGCTCGAGGTGGGCGGCGAGGATGTCGTGGCGCTCAAGGATCCGACCCGGGGCGGCTTGTCGAGCGCACTGCACGAGATGGCCGACAAGAGCGGCGTGGGCATCATCCTCGACGAGCCGGAGATCCCCCTGCGCGACGAGGTCCGTGCAGTGGGCGAGCTCTTGGGAATCGACCCGCTGGTCTCGGCAAACGAGGGAAAGGCCGTGTTCGGCGTGCGGCCCGACGCCGCCGCCTCCGTGCTGGATGCCATCCGATCTCATCCGCTCGGCCGAAACGCCGCAATTGTGGGCGAATGCGTGACGGACCGACCCGGCTTCGTCGTGCTGGATACCGGCTTTGGAAGTCGGCTCTTGGCGGAAGCCGAGGGTGAGCTCTTGCCTAGGATTTGCTGACCGATGGGTGCGATGCGGCACATTCGAGTGGAGCGTGAGGGAGCCGTCGGCATCCTCACCATCGCACGGCGCGAGCGCCTCAACTCGCTGGACGTGGAGACGGCTCAGGACTTTCGGCGCGCGGGCCTGCAGCTTGCACGCGATCGCGACGTCCGCGCCGTGGTGATTCGCGGAGAGGACGGCGTCTTCTGTAGTGGCGCGGACTTGAAGTACATCCGGGACGGGGGAGATCGTGACGATCTCGGATATCTGCAACCGGAAACACGCAAACCGGACGAGGGCTACGGAGAGATTTTCAAACAGATCCTCGAGTACATCCACAGCACCATTTCCGAGATCCGGCGTGCGCCCAAGCCATTCATCGCCGCGGTGGACGGTCCGGCAGCCGCGGGCGGCTTCGGCATTGCGATGAGCTGCGACCTGGTGGTTGCGTCGGAGCGCGCGTGGTTCGAGTGGGCTTACTTCAAGACGGGGCTCACCGGCGCCGAGAGCTCGACCTTCTTTCTGCCGCGTCTGCTCGGGCTTCGGAAGGCGCTCGAGCTCATGCTGCTCAACCCGCGTCTGAGCGCGCGAGAGGCCCTGGAATGGGGCTTGATCAATCGTGTCTTCTCCAATGATTCCATATACTTGGAAGCAACGAGGATCGCCGCGGCGCTCGCCGAGGCGCCGACTGCGGCCGTCGGTGTGGCCAAGAGCCTCTTGAACCAGGCCGCCGGAATGGACCGGCTCGACGTGCATCTCGACGCAGAGCTCACCGAGCTCGCGCGCATCGCCGACGGCCCCAACTTCGCAGAAGGGCTCGCCGCGTTCTTCGACAAGCGCAAGGCGGAATTCGAAAGCGAGTAACACCCATGCACGAGTACTCCATCGTTGCGTCTTTGATCGACCGCGTGCAGCAGGAAGCGGTCGCGCACGGCGGTACGCGCGTGCATCGTCTTCACGTGAAGATCGGAGAGCTCGCCGGCGTCGAGCTCGATCTGTTGAAGACTGCGTTCGACACGTTTCGCGAGAAGACGATCTGTGATGGCGCAGAGCTCGCAATCGACACCGTGTCCGCGGCATGGGCTTGCCCTGTGTGCAACCGCAGCTTCGCAAAGGGAGCGATCTTGCGATGCGATGCATGCGGGCAACCGGCTTGCATGGTTCGCGGAGACGAGATCATCTTGGAACGGATTGAAATGGAGGCCCCCGATGTGTGAAACCTGCGGATGCGGCGACCCGGAGATCGTGCCGATCGAGGTACAAGCACGAATCCTTTCGGACAACGACGCACAAGCCGCTCATAATCGAAGTCATTTCGAGCACTTAGGTGTGTTGGCCATAAACCTCATGGGCTCGCCCGGTGCCGGGAAGACAGCGGTCTTGGAGGCGACGGCCAAGGCGGCCGCAGGCCGGCTGAAGTTGGGGGCCGTGAGCGGGGATCTCGCCACGGAGCGCGACGCCGACCGCTTGAATGCGTCGGGGATCGTTTCGTCGACCATCACCACGGGCTCGGCATGTCACCTCGACGCGCGTCTCGTACATCATGCGCTTCACCATTTCCCCTCGAACGAGAGCGACATCTTCTTCATCGAGAACGTCGGCAACCTGGTTTGCCCCGCGATCTACGATCTGGGTCAAGCGGCCAACGTCGTTGCGCTGTCCGTCACGGAAGGCGAAGACAAGCCTCTCAAGTATCCAGTGATGTTCCAGAAGGCCGATCTCGTGTTGCTCACCAAGGTCGACCTGATTCCGCATCTCGACTTCGACGTGGCTGCGGTGGAGGACGCGTTGTCGCGGGTCATGCCAGAGGCTCGAATGCTCAAGGTCTCCGCGCGTACCGGCGAAGGCATCGACGCGTGGTTGAAATGGCTGGAAGAGCGGCGTCCTCCGAGGACCGGGCATCGGGGGCACCACGATCATCATCACGCTCACGACCATCCCCACGAGCACGCAGGGGACCATCCGCATGAGCCACACTAGTCTTTTTCGATTCGAGGACGAGTGGACTGGTGAGGCATTTCGGGGAAATCAGAGCCCTGCGATGAAGTGCCCGTAGGCCCAGGTTGCCGGCGCGGTAAACGCCAGCGCATCGACCCGATCCAGAATGCCGCCGTGGCCTGGCAGTATTCCGCCACTGTCCTTGACGCCGCTGCTCCGCTTGAGCACCGACACGAACAAGTCCCCGGCCTGACCCGCGGCCCCTGCCAAAATGCCGAGCGCAATTCCGTCGACCACACCTAGGCCGGGAAGGAAAAAGCTCATGATCATCGCGCCGATCACCGACGCAGCGAGACCCGCGCCCGAGCCTTCCAACGTCTTCTTTGGCGAGATGCGTGGAGATAGCTTAGTCGTTCCGAACTTGCGGCCGAAGAAGTAGGCGGCCGTGTCGCTGCCCCAAGCAAGAGTCATCGCCAGCAAAACCCAAGCTCCCGTCGGGTCGAAGTCACGCACGAGAGAAACGGCCGAGAGCGTGCCACCGACATAGACCGGCGTGCCCAACAACCAGCCGACGCGAACGCTCGCATCCCGAAGTGGATCTTCCTGAAGAAGGCTCCATACCATCGCGCCCAAGACGATGATGAGCACGACGCCGTACATTGCTGACACGCTCGGGATCAACAGGATCGAACATGCAAACAGAACGGAGCTCGCAGAGCCCCACGCTCGCATCGTGCGCGACGATGGAACCTTCATCGCCATGAGCTCGTAGCCGCCGATCGCGATCGCGCTCAAGATGAACACTCGCCAAAGCCAATGAGGTCCCGCAAACATCATCCAGACGATGATCGGAATCAGAGGAACGACCGTCGCGACGCGAAGCGCAGTTCCCGTCAATCGCTTCTTCGCGACGAGTGGATCGGATGCATCGTTCATATCGCACGCTCCAACTCGTCGCGTGATTCATTCGTCGCGGCGGCATGCTGCGCGCCGGGAACGAGCCCAAAACGACGCTCTCGCTCTTGGTAGGCGCGAATCGCGCAATATAGCGAATTTGCAGAGAAATCTGGCCAGAGCTCGTCGGTGAAATAGAACTCCGCGTACGCCGATCCCCAGAGCAAGAAGTTGCTGATTCGCTGCTCTCCGCCGGTGCGGATCAACAAGTCGACAGGACCGCAATCCATCGACGGCAATGATGCTTCGAGCGCGGCTTGATCGATCTCGTCCGGTTCCAACGAACCCTCACGCACGCGTCGTGCAAGAACGCGCGCCGCATCGACGAGCTCCTCGCGACCCCCATAGGAGAGCGCCAAGGTCATCGTCATTCCGCCGAAGGATGCTGTCGCATCCATGAGCGCGTGAAGCTTGGACTGCGCGCGCGTCGGCAACTTGTGCAGACGACCGATCGCATTCAATCGAATCTCGTTGTCGATCAGCTCGTCGCGCTCGGACACGAGACAGTCGCACAAGAGATCGACCAGCGCGTTGATTTCGGCTCGTGGACGATCCCAGTTCTGCTCGCTGAAGGCGTAGAGCGTGAGCGTGGGGATTCCGAGCCGTCGGGCGGCGCGCATGATGGCGCGCACCGCGTCGGCCCCTCGCTCGTGTCCAGCCGTGCGCGGCTTGCCTCTGGATTGGGCCCAGCGACCGTTGCCGTCCATGATGATCGCGACATGCTGCGGAAGCCGACTGACATCGACCAAAGCCATGGCGAGCGAGTATCATGCGCCTTGGAGCGCAGCAAGAACGGGTGAATTCGCGTATTGTACGCAGGTTTGTCTGTTACGAAGCTTCGAGCTGCCATTTGTGGCATTAGTGTGAGTAGAAGAGGCCGAAACTGGCCATGCGGCCCAAACAAATTTGCATTGAAACACGGCCCCTGATGGTTATCTTGCAGCGCCATGGCTGACCGCGACTTCTACAAAACGCTGGGGGTGTCGCGGGATGCAAGCCCGGAGGAAATCAAGAAGGCATACCGCCGTCTTGCGAGGGAGCTGCATCCGGATCGAAACCCGGACGACAAGAGAGCTGAAGAGCGGTTCAAGGACGTATCGACCGCCTACGAGGTATTGTCTGCTCCAGAGAAGCGCAAGCTCTACGACGAGTTTGGCGAGATGGGTTTGCGCGAAGGATTCGATCCCGAGGCGTATCGGACGGCAACGCAGGGTTTCGGCGGGGCGGGTGGATTCGATTTTGGCGATCTCTTTGGCGCGGCTGCCAGAGGACGCCGACGCGGGAGCGCGACGCAGTTCGAGTTCAATCTGGAGGATCTGTTCGGAGTGGGCGGGCCCGGTCCGAGCGCCTACGCGCGCGCTCCACGGCGGGGTGCTGACCTCGAGTCCGAGATCACGGTGGACTTCAGGGATGCCGTGCTCGGCTGCACCAAGGAGCTCAACCTGCGGTCGGCCGAGGGCGAGCGAACGCTGAAGGTACGCATTCCCGCCGGGGTCCACAACGAGGGCAAGATCCGGCTGCGGGGGCAAGGCGGAGAGGGGATCCACGGGGGGCCTCCGGGGGATCTGGTGCTCACGGTCCGCGTGCGGAAGCACCCCTACTTCTCAATGAAGGGCAAGCAGCTCCACGTGAAGGTGCCGGTCACTCCGCTTGAGGCCTATGCGGGTGCCAAGGTGAGCGTGCCGACGCCTGAGGGCAGCGTCCAGCTGACGGTGCCTGCCGGCTCCGAGAGCGGCGCGAAGCTTCGTCTCCGGGGGAAGGGCGTCGCAGCGAAGGGCGGCCAGAGAGGAGATCTGATCGCGCACCTCGAGGTGGTCCTGCCGAAGAGTCGATCCGAGGCGGTCGAAGAAGCCCTCAAGACCGTCGAGGAAGCGTTCGATCGAGATCCTCGGGAAAGCCTGAAGCTCTGAGCTCGGCCGTTTCACGTGAAACAGCATCGCTCCCGATCTGTGTTTCACGTGGAACACCCGGCTCCTGTTGACCCCTCCGCGCGCTAGGCTTAGATGCGTTCCATGGGGTTTCAACGCCGGATTCGAGAGGCCCTCGACGAATTGGAGGCCGCGGGTCTGCGCCGCAGCCCGGTGCGCATTTCCGGGCCCCAGGGTCCTGAGATCTTGATCGACGGACGCTCCGTGCTCTGCCTATGCTCGAACAACTACCTCGGCCTGGCAGCTCATCCGGTCCTTGCCGCAGCAGCCCGTGCCGCAGTGCTCACCGAAGGAATCGGATCGGCCGCCTCCCGTCTCGTCACGGGCACGATGGATGCGCACGAAGAAGCGGAAAGCGCGTTTGCTCACTTCGTCGGGGCGCCTGCCGCGATTCTATTCTCGAGCGGATACGACGCGAACGTCGGGACCATCCAAGCGCTGGTCGGCCCGGGCGACGCAGTCTTCAGCGATGCCTTGAACCACGCGAGCCTCATCGACGGCTGCCGGCTCTCGCGGGCCGAGGTTCACGTCTATGCGCACCGAGACCCCGGACACCTCGAGTCGCTGCTGCGGCGTCACCGGGGCCGAGCCAAACGGGCCCTGATCGTGACCGACTCGCTCTTCTCCATGGATGGCGTCGCTGCCCCCTTGCCGCCCATTGCCGAGCTGGCCAAGTCCTTCGAAGCCGGGTTGCTCGTGGATGAGGCACACGCCCTGGGTGTGATGGGCCCCTCCGGACGCGGTCTCGCCGCCGCACACGGCGTCGAACCCGACGCGCTCATTGGCACCCTCGGCAAGTCATTTGGAACGGCAGGCGCATTCGTTGCGGGGAGCGAGGCGCTCGTTTCGCTGGTTCGAAGCCGGGCCCGGAGCTTCGTGTTCTCGACGGCGCCCCCGCCCATGATCGCCCGCGCGGCGCTGGCTGCGCTGACGGTGGTGCGGGAGGCGGACGAGGGGAGGCGCTCGTTGCTGGCCCACGCCGGCCGATTGAGGACCGAGCTTCGAGCGCTCGGCTTCGAGGTGCCTTGGGGCGAAAGCCAGATCGTGCCCGTGCTCGTCGGCCACAACGATCGAGCCATGCTGCTCTCGGCCCAGCTGCTCGAGCGAGGTGTGTTCGTGCAAGGCATTCGCCCGCCCACCGTACCTGCGGGAACAGCCAGGCTCAGGGTCACGCCGATGGCCACGCATCGGCCAGACCATATCGAGCAAGCGATCGATGCGTTCGCCGCGGTCGCCGCGGTCGCCAAAGAAGAACAGGAGGCGAGCTCATGAAGGGTGCTTTCGTTACTGCCACCGGCACGGGCGTTGGCAAGACCTGGATCGCGACGGCGCTGGCAACGGCTTGTCTCGATCGCGGAAAGCATGTGGCTGCCATCAAGCCGATCGAGACGGGCGCAGACCCCGAGCCCCGTGATGCGCTTGCACTGGCCCGGGCTAGCGGCGACGAATCATTGGCCTCGGCAGCCGGTCTCTACCGGGCCAAGGAACCTCTCGCTCCCTACGCAATCCAGAAACGCGGCGGTCCGGCGGTCGGTTCCTTGCGCTCGCTTGCCAAGCGCATTCGAGAGCTCGCGGCGGGCGCGGACTATCTCATCGTCGAAGGCGCCGGCGGTGTCTTGGTGCCGCTCGATCGCAAGCATACGATGGCGGATCTCGCTGCGGAGCTCGATCTCCAGACCGTCTTGGTGGCGCGCGACGCGCTTGGCGTGCTTTCGTATACCCTCACCGCCGTCGAGGCGCTTCGCAAACGGAGCGTGTCGGTGCGCGCCATCGTGCTCAATCACGTCGAGCGCGATCGCGCAGACGACTTGAGCCGCCGCTCCAACGCCGAAGTGCTGACCGATTACCTGCCCCGGATTCCGATCATCCGCGCGCCCAAGGTACAGAGCCCATCCGGGCTCGGTAGCGTTGCCTCGCAGCTCCTCAACATATTGAAAATATAAGACTTTTGGGATCCTGCGAAGGTATCAACGCCGATTCTCACTCAGAAGGTGCCCGTGACCCGGACGCCGGTCGGCGTAATCGAGACGCGCGTCGTGTGCGCGTTCTTTTGGCGCTTCGCGCTGACCGATAGCCAGGCCGCGCTACCTGCCAAAGCCGCAACGCCGAGCCCGCCGTACACCCATGTCCACGCCGTTGACGAATGCTCCGTTACACACCGTCCCCCGATCTCCCGCGCGCATGATCCGTCCCTCGCGAGCCCGATACCCATAGCGGCTACGCCCGCAGCGCCCGCCGCCGCGAGCGCGGTCGATCCTGCGATGGCCGAGGTCTTGATGCGGGCGCCGTCGACAGTTGCAGTCTTGGGCCCTGCGGGCTCGTATCGGACGGCCGCTTCTTCGAGCGCGCGTTTGGTCGCGTCGCGCTCTTCGATCGAGCGTCGCAGCGCGGCGATCCGCTCGCGCACCTCCGCCTCTCGGGCCGGCTGCTCGGTTTCCTCGAGGTAACGCTCGAACGCTTCCACCGCTTCTTCTTCTCGCTGCAGTCGATCCGCTGCGACGCCGATGTTGTACTGAAGCTCGCTTCGCTGACTCAAGCGGTACGCGTGCCGGAAATAGACCAACGCCCCCTCGTAGTCGGCCTCTTGGAATGCGGTGCGTCCGCGCTCGAAGTACTCCCTGGCCGCCGCGTCCTCGGTCGATGTTTGCGCGTCCACCGGGAGCGCGCCGAGCGTCGCCACGTGGCACACGGCGATGCAAAGCAGAATCCCCCACCTTTGTCCCATGGATTCAAGGTAGAGGGGTGGAGGCCCTACCGGCAAGCGAGGCCACCGCACGCGTTTTCAGGTATGGCGGCCCTTCGGGTACGTTCGAGTTGCACGCGCAAGCGGCGAAGCTATACGAACCGCCGACCTCGGGGTTGTAGCTCAGTTGGGAGAGCGCCGCGTTCGCAATGCGGAGGTCAGGGGTTCGATTCCCCTCAGCTCCACCAGTTTCTTCGGGTTTGCGCCCCTAGCCGCAGCGAGTTGCACGGGTTCAAAGCGCGGCTAGGCTGGCGCGCCTATGGCTCGCGTAATCAATTTCAACGCGGGGCCTGCAACACTTCCGTTGTCAGTCCTCGAGCACGCGCAAAAAGAATTCCTCGACTTCGAGGGCACGGGCATGTCCCTCCTCGAGCACAGCCATCGCGGTGCCACGTACGCGAAGGTCCACGAAGAGACCAAGTCTCTCTTGCGTGAGCTGCTCGACATCCCCGACACGCACGAGGTGCTGTTCATGCAGGGCGGCGCATCCGCGCAGTTCGCGCTTGTCCCAATGAATCTCCGCGGCTCTGGCGAGTCCGCGGATTACATCATGACCGGCGCATGGAGCGACAAAGCGCTCTCCGAAGCGAAGATCACGGGCGACGCACGCGAGGCCGGCACCGGGAAAGTCGACGGCCACTACATTCGCGTGCCCGGGCAGTCAGAGCTCGCCCTCGATCGCACGGCCGCATACGTGCATTTCACAAGCAACAACACGATCATGGGAACCCAGTTCCACGACTATCCCGACAGCGGTGAAGTGCCGCTCGTTGCCGACATGTCGAGCGACATTCTGTGGCGTCCCATCGACGTGTCGAAGTTCGGCCTCATCTACGCGGGCGCGCAAAAGAACCTGGGCCCTGCGGGCATTACCGTGCTGATCCTTCGCAAGGATCTGGCGGAGCGCATCCCGAAGACACTTCCCAAGATCTTTCGGTATAAGACGCTGCTCGACAACGACTCGTTGCAGAACACCATCCCGACCTTTCCGGTCTACATGGTTCGCAACGTGCTTCGTTGGGTCCGCGAGCAGGGCGGTGCGGCAGCCATGGAGAAGCGCAACCGGCAGAAGGCCGGCGCCATCTACGGCATGATCGACGAAAACCCTGATTTCTTCCGATGCCCGGTCGAAGTGGAGTCGCGCTCCATGATGACCCCGGTGTTCCGGCTTCCCACCGAGGAGCTCGAAAAGAAGCTCATCGCCGAGGCCGCTGCCGCCGGCATGGTAGGCATCAAGGGACATCGTTCGGTCGGCGGCATCCGCACGTCGATCTACAACGCCACGGAGCCCGCCGACGTCGAAAAGTTCGTGGAGCTCGCCCGTGCGTTCGCCAAGAAGAACGGCTGAGGAGCGGTAGAATCGTGCTCTTCGGGGCTCTACCGTGCGCGCTCCTCTGCGTACGTATCGTAGAGGTAGCGCCGGATCTCGTCCGATTCGAACATCTGCACGCCGGTATTCGAATCCACCAGGTAAGGGACCTGCATCTTGCCGGAGATCGCGACGAAACCGGGGCGATCGGGGCTTCCTCGCGGAACGTTTCGTAGCTGATAGGGAAGCTCGAGCTCGCACAGCGCTTCTCTCGCGATTCGGCAAAAGGGTGAGCCCTCGTAGGAGTAGAGCACCAATAGCTGCTCGGGAAGACGCGACTGAACCGCGTAACCTCCTCGATGCGGCCTCAGGGCGGAGGAGAGCATCGACGTTGACACGGCGAAGGCGCGTCGTCGCAAGAACCAAGGAACGTGCCCGTCGCCGTACTCGCGAAACAGATACGCCGCGATGTCTGCCGACTCGTACATCGCGATACCCGTGTTGGGGTCCCGCAAGAACGGGAACAGCAAGCGGCCGCCATCTGCTTTGACTCGCAGCCGGAATCGGGTGCCGCCCTTCGGACACGGGAAAATCACGGGATCGAGGCTCAACGCCGAAAGGGCCTCCCGGGCGATTCGGCAGTAGGGGCACAGCTCGAATTCGTAGAGCTCCAGCGGTCTCTCGGGGACCTTGAGACGCGGGTGGTGGCGGTTACCGAAGTTCGGGCGCGCTGCGCTGCCGGCAGTCGCGGTCGTGACATCCCAGAGCCGAGCGAGGTCCATCCCCCTCCTTAGAGGGACTCTTTGCTTTTTCAAGCTAACCTTGCTCGATGGCCCGACAGCTGGAGCTCGTCACGGAACTGGAGCCAAAAGGCGATCAGCCCGCAGCAATTACGGAGCTTTTGGAAGGCCTCGAGCGCGGTGACCCGCACCAGGTTCTCCTCGGCATCACCGGAAGCGGGAAGACTTTCACCGTGGCCCACGTCATCGCAGCCAGCAAGCGGCCCACGTTGATCATCGCACCCAACAAGACGCTGGCCGCCCAGCTATACGGAGAGATGCGCGAGCTCTTTCCGAACAACGCGGTCGAGTACTCGAGCGACACGTACATCGAGAAGGACGCCATCATCAACGACAAGGTCGACCGCATGCGCCACAGCGCGACGCGCTCGCTGCTCGCCAGACGCGACGTGATCATCGTCGCCAGCGTGTCGTGCATCTACGGCATCGGATCTTCGGAGTGGTATCAGGAGATGCTGATCAATCTCGAAGTGGGGCAGGAGTACCGACGCGATCGTCTATTGCGGCGCCTCGTGGACATTCAGTACCAGCGCAACGACATCGACTTTCATCGCGGCACGTTTCGCGTTCGCGGCGACGTAGTCGAAATCTTTCCGGCGCACTCGGAGAACCTCGCAGTGCGGATCGAATTCTGGGGAGACGAGATCGAGCGAATCGTGGAGATCGATCCCATGAGAGGAAAGGTGCTCGAAGAGCTCGAGCAGTATGGGATCTATCCAGGCAGCCACTACGTCACCCCGGACGAGCACCGAAAGCGCGCGATCGAGTCGATTCGGGAGGAGCTTCGTGAATGGCTGCCGAAGCTCGAATCTCAAGGAAAATTGCTGGAAAAACAGCGTCTCGAGCAAAGGACGATGTACGACCTCGAAATGCTCGAGCAAATGGGCTTCTGCCACGGCATCGAAAACTACAGCCGGCATTTGTCCGGTCGAGAAGAAGGGGAGCCGCCGCCCACTCTGCTCGACTACTTCCCCGACGACTTCTTGGTGGTGTTGGACGAGTCGCACATCACGGTGCCTCAGCTAGGCGCGATGTATCGCGGCGATCGCGCCCGCAAGGAGACGCTCGTCGAGCACGGGTTCCGGTTGCCTAGCGCGCTCGACAATCGTCCTCTGCGTTTCTCCGAGTGGCAGGAACGCGTCGGCCAAGTCATTCACGTTAGCGCGACCCCGGGGGATTGGGAGATCGAGCAGGCTCGCGGCGTGATCGTCGAGCAGGTGATCCGTCCTACCGGTTTGCTCGATCCCAAAGTGCACGTGCGGCCAACCAAGCATCAGGTCGATGATCTGTTGAACGAGATTCGTGTGCGTGTGGGGCGGGACGAGCGTGTGCTCATCACCACGCTGACGAAGCGAATGGCGGAGGACCTGACGGAGTATTACGCCGAGCTCGGCGTTCGCGTGCGGTACCTGCACAGCGACGTTGACACGCTAGAACGTGTTGAAATTCTTAGGGATTTGCGGCGTGGCGAGTTCGACATCCTCGTCGGCATCAATCTGTTGCGCGAGGGGCTCGATCTGCCCGAAGTATCGCTGGTGGGGATTCTCGACGCAGACAAAGAAGGCTTCCTTCGTTCGCCCCGATCGCTCATTCAGACGATTGGCCGCGCCGCGCGAAACGCGGGCGGCGAGGTGATCATGTATGCCGATCGAATCACCGAAGCGATGCGCTTTGCGATCGAGGAGACCGAGCGTCGCAGAGAGCGGCAGAAGCAATACAACGACGCGCACGGGATCACGCCGCAAACGGTAAAGAAGGCCGTGCTCGAAATGGATCGATCCACCGGCGCAGGCGACTACGTGGTGATCCCGGTGCTCAAGAAGTCCGAAGCGGCGAGCGAGCTCGCCGACATCCCGTCTCGCATCGAGGAGCTTCGAAGCGAGATGCTCCTCGCCGCCGAGCAACTCGACTTCGAAAAAGCCGCCCAGCTCCGGGACACTCTCCACCGACTCAACTCCGCGAAATCACGCCAGACCCCAGGCAAAGATCGCAACGACTCGTCTGGTCATGCTGCGTGGCGTCGCGGTCGGAGCCGTAGAAAACCTCAATGATCGGGCGCTGCGATCTTTGGGTCAGAAATAGTGTGATTCCAGGTGCTTGTGGTGATGGAGAGTGTCCCTGTCCTCAACGATACAGCGTGAAGGAGGTGGTGGTCGGGGTGCTCGAGGCGAGGTCCGCCGTAGAGGGTGTCTCCGAGCAGGGGATGACCGATCGAGGCGAGGTGGGCGCGGATTTGGTGGCGACGCGCGTAGTTGGCGCGAACTTCGACGAGCGAGCCGTGCGGCGCGGGCTTGCTGCTGATCACTTCCGTTCGCGCCGGTTGCGCGCCTAGACGTTCGGCCGCCCGTGCGTCGGTGCACACCCGCACTTTGCGGCTGTCACCGGGATCGTTTGCGATCGGAGCATCGATGACCGACGGTGCGGTGACGACGCCCATGCAACGCGCCAGGTAGCGCTTCTCGATTCTTCCTGCGCGCAGCTCCTCACGCAATGTCCGAAACGCGTCGGCTGTGCGCGCTGCGAGCATCACGCCCGATGTGCCCGTGTCGAGCCGGTGCACGATTCCTGGCTCGCGTCTGCGGTAGCCGACCTCGCGGATCTCCGGATAGCGCGCCACCAGCGCGCCCGCGAGCGTCCCACGCTCCCCTTCTTCGAGCGGGTGGCTCGGCACCCCTGCCGGCTTGTCGACCACTACGAAGGTCTCGGTCTCGAGCAGCACCACGAGCGGGACGTCGGGATCGGGCGTGGCGTAGAAATCGGCCGGCCCGGGCAGCGTCTCGAGCGTGACCCGGTCGCCCTCGCTCAACACGTGGCTCTTCCTCACCAGCCTCCCCTCAACCCGAGCCCCGCCCGACTCGATGAGCGCGCGAGCCCGCGCCCGGCTGAGCCCCGGCACACGACGGGCCAGGATCACGTCGAGCCGCTGCCCGGCGTCACTCTCTTGGACCTCGAGCTCGAAGGCTGCCATCTCAGTTCCCTCGCATAGTCTTGGGTTCTCTACCATGCTGTTGCGCCGGTAGACGGCCCGTCTACACTGCCGCAAATCCGTGAGCAAGCGTGACTACTACGTGATACTCCAAGTCAGCCGCGCCGCATCGGCCGAGGAGATCAAGCAAGCGTATCGTGCGCTTGCGATGAGGTACCACCCGGACCGGAATCCGGACGACCCCACTGCCGAGGATTTGTTCAAAGAGGCCAGTGAAGCGTACGCGGTCCTGAGCGATCCGGGCAGACGCGCGCAGTACGATCGGTACGGGCACGCGGCGTTCCAAGGCGGAGGCACCGGCTTCGAGCCGGGCGACTTCGGCGCGGTCAGCGAAATTCTGGAGGGATTGTTTGGCGAGGTCTTCAGCGGCAGCCGGCGCAAGCGCCGGGCAGCTCGTGATCTCACCTACGACTTGGAGATCTCGTTCGTAGAGGCCGCCCTCGGCACCGAAAAGACAATCGACGTGAATCGGCCCGCCCCATGCGCAACCTGTGGTGGCACGGGTGCGAAGCCAGGCACCCCAGTCCACAAGTGCAACGTCTGTCAGGGCCGGGGACAGGTAAAATACCAGCGCGGTCTCTTCGCCGCCTCGCGCCCATGCCATGCGTGCCGTGGCACGGGCACCAAGATCCCCACGCCATGCGACGACTGCAATGGCAGCGGGAGCAAGCTGCGCGCAGAGTCGATGACGGTGAAGATCCCTGCAGGCGTGCAAGACGGCGCGGTTCGTACGGTGCGTGGCGCAGGAGAAGCCAGCGCGAGCGGCAACGGTGACCTACACATCAACATCAAGGTCAAGGACCACGCCTTATTCACGCGCGAAGGCGCCGACATCTTGATATCGATTCCGATTTCCTATCCCCAGGCCGTCCTCGGGGCCAGCATCGACGTCCCCACGCTCGAGGGGAAGGTAATCATGAAGGTGCCGCCCGGAACCCAGTCCGGAAAAATGTTTCGGCTGCGCGGCAAGGGGATTCCGGTCTATGGCGGCTACGGCAAGGGCGATCAGCTGGTCACGGTCGTAGTCGAGGTACCGCAGCAAGTGACTCGGCGTCAGCGAAAATTGATCACCGAGCTCGCACAAGAGATCGGCGACGATGCCCATCCCCAACAGGCGAGCTTTCTGCAGAAGCTGCGGGGTCTCTTCGAATCGTGACGGTTGCTTGCGCCTGCGGCCCACCTTGCCAAGGTACGCCATGCGCACGACAGCCGTTTTCATGTTGGCCGGGGCATTCCTCGTCGGATGTCCCAAGAGTGAAGAAGCACAAACCAAGAGTGGAGCCGAGCAAGGCTCCGCTCCGACGCAGGAGGAGCAGGTGAGCGAAGGCAAGACCCGCGCGCCCGACCGGTACACCGTCGAGCTCGACACCACGAAAGGCGCGATCGTGATCGACGTCCACCGTGAATGGGCGCCCCATGGCGCCGATCGATTCTACGAGCTGGTGCAAAACGGCTACTTTACCGACGTCGCCTTCTTCCGGGTGATCGGCGGCTTCATGGCGCAGGTAGGCATCAGCGGCGACCCTGCGCTCAACGCGCAGTGGCGCCAAAAGACCATCCCCGACGATCCGGTGAAGGCGAGCAATACCCGTGGCACCGTCACGTTCGCCACCTCCGGTCCGGACTCGCGCACGACGCAGTTCTTCATCAACTTCGCCGACAACTCGCGGCTCGACGACATGGGCTTTGCCCCGTTTGGCAAGGTTCAGGACATGGCGCCGGTCGACGCGCTCTATGACGGGTACGGCGAAGGGGCGCCCCGTGGCCGCGGTCCATCGCAGCCCCTGATTCAGTCGCAAGGCAACACGTACCTCCGAGAGAGCTTTCCGAAGCTCGACTACATCAAGAGCGCCAAGATCCTCGAGTGACGCGCCCGCCGTCGACGTGAAAGTCGACCCGATCATCCTCGAGCAGTATGAACTCGGGGTGGGTCGTCGTCAGAAACACCTGGCCGCCCGCTTGGCTCAACACTTCGAAAAACCTTCGGTTTCGGCTTCGGTCGAGCTCGCTCGAAACGTCGTCCAGCAACAAGATGGGCACCCGGCCCGTCCTCTCCGCTAACAAATCGAGCTCCGCTGTCTTGAGGGCGAGGACGATGGTCCGGTGCTGGCCCTGGGAGCCGTGGTGCCGCGCTCCAACGCCATGCAGCCGCAGCTCCACATCATCACCGTGCGGACCATCGGCCGTAAAGCCACGGGCACGATCTTTTTCGAACGAACGCTCGAGCGCTTCGACGATTGCAGCCTCCGAGGGCTCGACGCGCGGCAAGTACCGAACCGCGAGCGGCGTCTCGCCTCCAAACACGTCCGAGAACGCCCGGACGACCCTCGGTCCGAGATCCTCGATCAAGCGCTGGCGGGCCTGTCCGACCACCGCCCCGGTCTTCGCGAGGATCGCATCGTAGGCCCGGATCGACCGCCGATCGCTCGGGCCGTCCTTGAGCAAGCGGTTGCGGCTTCGCAGCGCCTTCTCGTAGCTCGCGAGCGTATTGGCGTAGATCGGGTCCATCTGCTCGAGCATGCGGTCGACGAAGGCCCGTCGTTTGTCCGCCGCGCCCGCGGCGAGCACCAGGTCTCCAGGATGGAACAACACCATCCGGACGGCTTGATACCAGGCGCCGGTCGAACGAGGCCGCTTGCCATCGAGCTGCAGCCTCCGCCGCTGCGAGCGACCGATTTCGATTCGCAGCTTGTGGGGAGCGGGACCTCCCCCGAGCGTCGCCTCGAGAGAGGCCTGCTCGGACCCTAGCGCGATGACGTCGTCCGTCTTTGCGCCGCGAAAGCTCTTGAGCGCGCCGAGATAGTAGATCGCCTCGAGCAGGCTCGACTTGCCCGCTCCGTTGTCCCCGTGGATCACGTTGAAGTGAGGACCCGGCGCGAACCTCAACGACTCGAGATTGCGAAATCCGCGCGCGACGAGCGTGGTGACCCGGCTGGGGCTCTCCGACGTCAACGCCTGGCCCTAGATGCGCATGGGCATGATGACGCCGATGAACTCCGCATTGTCTCCGATCGGCTTGATCACCCCAGGGTCACGCTCCCCGCTGAGCTCGATCGCCACCTCGTCATGGGGCAGCGCGCTCAACGCATCGAGCAAGTACCTGGCGTTGAAACCGATCCGCAGGCCGTCTCCAGCGTAGTCGACGTCGACCTCTTCGCTGCCCTCGCCCACCTCGGGATTCTGGCTCTGGATTCGCAGCATTCCGGGCTCGATCATGAGCTGGACGCCGCCGCTCTTGTCGTTCGCCACCAGGCTGATTCGCCGAAGCGCTTCGACCAATGGCCCGCGCGCCGCGATGATTCGGCGGCTCTGCTTGCTCGGGATGACCTTGCTGTACGGCGGAAAGTTTTCGTCCGCGAGCTTCACGCTGAGGCATAGGTCTTCTTGTCTGAAGAACGCATGCCCCCCGGAGGTTCCGATACCGATCGTCACCGGCTCCTCGCCCTTGCCTTTCGCTGCCTTCACGTCGTCGAGGAGACGTTTGAGCTCGCTGATCCCTTTGTGCGGCACGAGCATGCTGAAGTTCATCATGGAGGCTTTGCCCCCCACCTTGCGCTCGGCCTTCGACAAGCGATGGCCGTCGGTCGTGACCATGCGAACGACCTTTCCATCGCCCTCGAAGAGTGTGCCCGCCAAATGGGGCCGCGTATCATCGTGAGACATGGAGTATTGGGTGAGCGAGATCAGCTCCGACAGAATCCCGGCCTCGAGATGCGCAAAGTCGACATCACCCGGATTCGGCAAGGGCGGGAAATCCTCTCCTGGCATCGCCGGGATGCGATAGCGAACCTTGCCACAGCGAAGCTCGACAGCATGGCTGTCGGTGAGCTTCCAGCTCACCTCTCCGTCCGGAAGGTTCTTCGCAATGTCGAACAGCGTCCGCGCCGACACGGCGATGCTGCCCCCCTTCTTGATGCTTGCGGGGACGAGCGCGGTCACTCCAAGATACAAATCGGTTGCGGACAAGCGAAGACGGTCAGGCCCCTCGGCCGTGAGCAATACGTTGGATAGGATGTGCATCGAGCTTTTGCGATCAGCGACTCCGTGCGTTCGTGCGAGGCCACGCAGGAACTGCTGCTTTTCGATCGAGAGCTCCATGTTCCGGTTCACTCCATGCGATGAGGTGTCTGTTTATCCACGGCGTTAGATCTCTCAATTTTAAAATACGTCGTCGTCTTAACAGCTGTGGATTGTGAATGAAGCAAGATAACTCTTTGGAAGAATGAGACTTTGAGTCAATCGTGGCGTGGTGGATGATCCTGGCTCGGTTGTGGAAAGCCCTCATGCAGAGCCATTCACAGGGGCACTCCCCAGGTTGATCCCCAACCCGAGCACAGCCGCTTGTATACACCAAAAGCGTGTGGAAGGCCCGGCTTGCCAGACCTCCCACACGACCCCCAAATCGGTGGAAAACTCGATGTCATCAAATGCCGAGCTTGCGCTCGATGGCATCTACGGCGCCCAGCACGCGTTCGTCCTGTGCCTCGACCAGGCTCCCAATCTTCCGCACGGCGCTGATGACCGTGGTGTGGTCCTTGCCGCCGAATCGCTCACCAAGCTCGGGATAGCTCGTGCCCAGCCGCTGACGGCAGACATACATCGCAATCATGCGCGGAAAGCTCACAGCGCGGTGACGGCGCCGCGACTTGAGGTCGGCGAGACGAATCCCGAAGTAGCCGCAGGCGATCCGCTGGATGTCGTCGACCGTCATCGCGGTGTCCTGGTTCGGAACCATGGTTCGAAGCGTGTCCTTGGCGAGCTCGAGGTCGATCGGAAGGCCCAGAAGCTCCGCCTTGACCGCAATTCGAAGAAGCGTCCCTTCGAGCTCCCGCACGTTGCTCCGCACCGCCTGGGCCAAGAACAAAGCCACCTCGCTCGGAAGCTCGATGCCCTCGCTTTCGGCCTTGGTCTGCAGGATTGCGATCCGGGTATCGAGCTCCGGTGCCTGCACGTCCGCGACCATCCCGGACTGGAAACGACTGATCAGACGCTCCTGCATCTCCGGAATCTGCTGAGGGTAGACATCGGAGGTCATCACGATCTGCCTGTCGGAGTGATACAGGGCGTTGAACGTATGGAAAAACTCTTCCTGCGTCTGCTCGCGACCGGCGAGAAACTGGATGTCGTCCATCAGGAGCACGTCGCACTGAGCTCGATATCGTTCTCGAAATGTATTGATCTGGTGGTTCTGCAACGACCAGATGAACTCATTGGTGAAACGCTCCGCCGAAAGATAGAGGATCCTTGCACGCGGGTTGCGTTGCAAGATCGCATGGCCGATGGCGTTGACCAGATGTGTCTTTCCGAGACCTACACCTCCGTAGATGAACAGAGGATTATATCGACGCCCCGGATCGGAGCCGCATGCGACGCTTGCCGCATGTGCGAGTTGATTGGCCGGGCCGACGACGAAGTTCTTGAATCGGTACTTCGGGTTGAGGTCGGCAGACACCGGCGCACGGGGAGTCGCGCGGGGCGCGCGGACCGAGGGTGGCGGCGGGGTCGATTCGCGCGCAGCTTGTGCTCTCTCGCGAAGTGTTTCGTCGAGCTCCCAGCGAACCTTCGATGGCACGCGCGCATCACCCGCTTGGCTCTGCAGCGTGTCGACGATCAAGTCGAGGTAATGCGCAGCGATCCACTCGGCAAAGAACTGATTTGGGATTCGAAGAACGAATGAATCACCCTCGATTCCGCCAAACTGGACGGGTTCTAACCAGGTTTCGAAGTTCTCTGTGGAGAGCTGCGTTTTCAGGCAATTCAGCGCTTGTTCCCACAGCTGTTCCATCGTCTACTTGCCCCCAAAAAGCACGCAGTTCCGCATTATCGTCCCCAAACGATCCACAGCTCACGCGGAGGGACGAGTGATCCGTTGGCGTCCACCAACTGCTACCGACTGGGCGACCGTCGGCTGGTGTCTCTGACCGAAGGGCGCCGAAACTAGCAGCGAGTTTTCGAGCCGTCTACGAAGATCGACAGGCTAATTTCTAACCGCTCGTGATCGCGAAAGATTCGCTTGCAGTTTTTTTGACGAACGCGCGAAGGACGTTGCCTGTCGTTACCTGGCTGTTGACAAGCTGTTGCAATCACTATGATTTGCGACTCGTTATCGTTCGCGCAACATCTGCGTCTTTTCTTGCCCAATGCATCCACAGTCGTCGCCTCGCATCGTGTTGCATGATCCGAAGCAGATTGCGCATCGACACACACTCCGTCCACAACTTTTCCACTGGAAGCTCACGATCGTGTGCTTGCATCTCGGACGAACGCATCGACCTTCGCCCACTGTTCGTACAGCCAACGAAACCGTCGATTGTTTCCTTCCGGTATCTCGTGTGACGGGACGCGCCACAATCGAATACGGACCTTCGAGCCAACTACATCGCCGCTCAACAGGTCCTTGATCTTTGCGAACGTCTCGAGACCCGTATGTGCGAAGATGACGCAGTCGACGTTGGGCAAGGCGTCGAGCAGTGTCAGCACCCCGCCGGGCTTCGGGGGGAGCACCCGGGTGAGCGCATGGGCTGCTTCGCTCATCGGCGAGCCGCTGGCGTCGAGCTTCTGGAGCGCAATTTTCCGCTTCCCAGGGGAAAACCGGGTTCCTTCGGGGAAGATGAGGACGCCATCGGTGCCGAGGTCCGAGACGAGATCGCGGAGCCGCGCGAGCTCCCTCGGCGTGTTGCCGGTTCGATCGACGAAATAGTTCGGTAGCGCGTTGCCCACCACGTCGATGCAAGGATCGAAGAGCAGCTCCTGTTTGAGGACGTAACGAACGCGAAAGCGATAGGGGCGCTGAACGAACACGCAGGGCAGCAGCGTGTCCAAGATGCTGGCGTGGCGAATCAGCAAGATCGAGGGTCCGGGAGTTGCCTGCTCGGCTCCTTCCACCGTGATGTCGAGCCGCAACAAGCGCGCGGCGACCCGCAAGTTGATGCTCGCCCACCATGCCTGGAGGGCATAGAGTGCCTCGTCCCTGGCCGCGCCTCTGTTGAATGCGAGCACCCCCGCAATGAGCACTAGCGCTATCAGCTCGAACCCCAGGTAGAACCAGCCGAAGAAAAGAAGCCTGAGCAAGATGAACGACCTTCTTCGAGCCGCGCCAATCATGATGGCGAGCGGAATCCAGAGGGGGGTGAGCAACGTCAGCAATAGCCATGACAGCGCGTAGATCGAAATGGTCATCATGCGCCGCGGTATCACACGGTCTTTGGGTAGCTTGAGCACGGGCGGAGGCTATCCGGATTCGGCGAGATCCGACAGCGACCCGGGCCAGCCGCTCAGGGAGGCCAATTCGTTCCACAGCGCCTGCCGTTCTGCGTCGGTTTCTTTCGTCCTGCGGAGCCGGTGCGCGGGACGAGCTTTCCTGTCGTGCCAGAGCTTGCCCGTGGAGCGGGCTGCCTCCTCCGATGCGCACAACCAGACGATCGTGTCGGCTCCCTGGGCCGGCGTCCGAAGCAGGGGTTTGGTGAGCTTGTAGAATCGCGGCAGCGAGGTCGACACACCAGGGGTATCGGCCCAACCCGGATGCATGGCGTGCACGACGATGCCGCGCTCTCGAAGCGCCTGCGCCCAAAGCTCCGTCAGGATGACCTGCCCGCGCTTGGTCCGCGCGTACGCGATCGCGCCGTCGTATCGACCTCGCGCCATCTGCAGATCATCGACGCGAATTCGCTGCGTATACATGCCGCCTGAGGTCACGTTGATGATGCGGGCCGGAGGCTCGAGCGCATCGATCAGAAGGTTGGTGAGAAGGAAGTGGCCCAGCAAATTCGTGGCGAAGGTCGTTTCGAACCCTTCGTCCGTCTCGCTGCGTTCCGGAAGGAGGACGCCCGCGTTGTTGACCAACAAGTGGATGGGGCCCAGGACGCGTGCCGCAAGCGCCCGGATCTCACGCATCGAGCTGAGGTCTGTGATTTCCGCCTTCACATGGGGATTGCCGGTTCGCTGGCGGATTTGTTCGGCCACGGCGTGTGTCTTTTCACGGTTGCGGCCGACGATGATGACGCCTGCACCAAGACGCCCGAGCTGGATGGCCGTTTCTCGCCCCAGCCCCGAGGTCGCCCCGGTGACGAGCGCAACCCGGCCGGTCAGGTCTTCCTCTATGGGTGGATGGTGACGCAACTGGTAGCCGAGTGCCGTGTAACCAAGGACGGATTTGTCTAGGAGCGCATCCAGTATCGAATCCAACACCACGAGCATGTAGAGCCGGTCTGAAGGGCCCGCAATTCGACCCCGGGAAGAACCAGCCGCGATGAAACGTTTCAGCCTTCATCGCTGCGAGGTCGACAATTTGGAGGGGTGATCCATCGCTGATAGCTTCGCCGAGGGCGTTACCCATGGGGGCGAAGCAAGCTTGTTGCTGGACGGCAATCGTCGGTCTGTGGATCGCGCTTTGCCCGTTTTCGATCGCCTCGGCGCAAACGGAGGCGCCCCCGGGCGTGGGCGGCGTGGGGGATCCTGCCCAGGTGCCGACGGAGGACACGCTCGAGACCACGTACGGCTTGGCCATGGGCTCGGGCGCGCGAGCGGGGGCGACCGCGATTTCCGCGCTGGCTTACAACACGTCCAACATGGCGGCCATCTCCACCTATCACATCGAAGCCTTTTCTCAGTTGATCCCTGGCGACAAGAGCGATGGCGGCACCTACTGGACCATCGGCAGCTCGGTGTCGGATTCGACCACGGCAAAGCGCGTCGCGCTCGGCACCAGCTTTCGAGGTGTGTTCAGCGGAACCGACCGACGCTACCAAGGCTGGGATTGGCGCTCGGGTATCGGTATTCAGGCGATCCCTCAGCTCGGGCTCGGGCTCGGCCTGCGTTGGGCGAGGATCCGCCCCGACAGGAGTGACGGGCAGCGCCTCGGTCCCTCGCTCGACCGGGTCACCATGGATGCATCGATTACGATTACCCCGCTCCCATGGCTCAAGATCGCGGGTCTCGGGTACAACCTGATCCGGACACACTCCGCGCTCGCGCCCCAGATTGCGGGAGGCAGTGTCAGCCTGGCGCCGATCGAAAGCTTCAGCCTGGGCGGGGACATCCTGGTCGACGTCTCGACCTTTGAAAAACCCGAGCTGATCGCAGGCGGCGGCCTGAGCTACATCGCGGGCGAGATGGTGCCTCTTCGCATCGGCTACCGTCGGGATAGCGGGCGAAATCTCAACCAGATGACCGCCGGCATCGGCATCAACAAGGGCAAAGTCGGCTTCGAAGGGGGGCTCCGACAGGATCTCGGCGGACGCAAGGAGACCTATTTGGTCTTCATGTTCCGGTTCGTCGTCCAGTAGCGAGCGCTTCGCGCTACTTCTTGGAGCGCGTGAGGCCGAAGTGGACGAGGCCGGGCATGTGCCGTCCGGCAAACGCGCCGACCTTGCCGTGCCCGGTAAACGTGTACTCGCGCTTTCGCTTGGCGATGGCGTCCAGCATCACGCTCGCAGCCTTGTCAGCGGGCCATATGAGATTCTTCGGCCGCCGGTCCTCGCGGGACGCATCGAAGCGTCCCTGGTTGTCGACTTGGGCGATCTCGCTTTCGATGTAGCCCGGATGAATCGTCGTGCAGGTCACGCCGGTTCCATGGAGCTCGACGGCGAGGGTCTGCCCGATGGATCGCACCGCATACTTCGATGCTGAGTAGGCGCCCACACCGGGAGTCGGGAGCATGGAGGTCACGCTTCCGATCAGAGCCAATCTTCCCTTTCGCTTCCGCAGGTGGGGAATCGCGTAACGCGCCGTCATCGCGACACCGATGACATTCACGTCGAGCTGGCGGCGCCAATCGGCGGCGGAAAGCTTTTCGATCCGGCCCGCCACCGAAAAGCCCGCATTGGCGACGGCCACATCGAGCCCGCCCAAGGTCCGGACCACCTTTTGGACAGCCTCGGCCACCGACGCCTCGTCGGTCACGTCGCATCGAACGGCCAGCCCCTTGCCGCCATGCGACTCGATCTCCTCCACCACCTGTCCCAGTCGATCTTCGCGCCTGCCCGAGACTGCCACCGCAGCGCCCTCGCCGGCGAACGCAAGCGCCAGCGCTCGGCCGATACCGCTTCCTCCGCCCGTGATCCAGACCACTTGGTTTTCAAAACGCCTCGCCATGCCGTGCGCGTAGCAGCTACTCGGGGCGCTTGCCAAGCGCTACTCGGCCGTCGTGTCGGCCGGGTCGTCGGGCACGGCCGCGCCCGGGTCCGTGGCCCATCGTCCCACTGGGGAGAGCCAAGCAGAAGCCCGTGCAGCCCAGTCGACATTGAGCCGGTACAGGCAAGGCACCACCACCAGGGTCAGCAACGTGGAGAAGGTCAGCCCGTAGACGATCACCTGCGCCATGGGTGCGAGATGGGGAAGGCTGTCCCCAGCCAGCGACAGAGGAAAGAGACCGGCGATCGTCGTCACGCTCGTCAGGAAAATCGGCCGCATTCGCAGCCTACCCGATTCGACGATCGCTTCGTCGAGCGCCATGTCGCGATCGCGTCTCTTGTTGATGAAATCCACCAATACGAGCGAGTCGTTGACCACGATTCCGGTTAGACCGACCACGCCCACCAACGCGATCAGCCCAATCGGCTTCGGGTCGAGCAGAAAGCCTCCCGCTACGCCGATGAACGACAAAGGAATGGCCGCCATGACCACCAACGGCTGCGAAAAGCTTTGAAACTGGGTCGCAAGGATCGTGTATATCAGCAGCATCGCAACGATGAATGCCGCAAAGAGCGAGTCGACCGACTCCTGCGTTTCTTCGAACTGACCTCCGTACTCGAACACGACGTCGGGATTGGCGGCTTCGAGCGGAGCGAGCTTTTCCTGGAGCGTCGCATTGACTTCGCCGCTGTTGGTCACCTCCTCGTCGATGCCCGACAACACGCTTACCACCCGCTTTTGCTGATAGCGGCGGATTACCCCGGGGCCTCTTCCGTGGGAAACCTCCGCAATTTCACGCATTGCGATCTGGTCGCCATTGGGCGCCATCAGCTGAAGCGAGGCGATCCGGGCGGGGTCCTGCTGCACGTCTTCGCGCAGCTGGACGACGATGTCGATTTCGTCGTCACCCTCGCGTAGGGTGGAGGCCGGGGTTGCGCCAAATGCGCTTCGCAGCCAGGCGCTGACCATCTCCGGCGTCAGGCCGTGAAGGGCCGCGCGCTGCTCGTCGACTCTGATTTGCAGCTCCTGCTTGCCGAGCTCGTAGTCGTGGTTCGAGTTGCGCGTGCCCGGCGTCACGCGAACCTCGGCCAGCACCTGCTCGGCGAGCTCCACCAGCCGTTCGTGGTCTTCTCCCCGGATGCGAACCGCAACCGGCGCGCCTCGCGGGGGCCCCGGGCGCACCTCGACGACCTCGAGGCGGGCCGGTCCGACAACGTCGTGGTAGAGCCCGCTCACCCGGCTCACTAGCTCGCGTCCTCCGTGCATGCTGCTCCGGTCGGCTGCGGGGACCACGAAGACGGTGACCATGCCCAAGTGATCGCCCGTGCTCACGCCCATGTCGGTTCGCGTCATGCCGCGCACGGCAACCGTCGCCTCCACATCGGGATTTTCGAGCTCCATGATCCGGCGGTCGAGCTTGGCGAGCAGCGCTTCGGTCTCTTCCTTTGATGCATCGGTCGGCATGTGGACCCGGACGTCGAACATGTCCGGGTCGCCCTCGGTCAGCAGGATTACGTCCTTCACCGTGAACGCGACGACCACCATCACCGCACAGGTCACGTAGGCTCCGGCGACGACGGTGCCCCGATGATGAAGCGACCAACGGAGCACGCGATCGTAGGCCTCCAAAATACGCGCGCCCGAACGCTCGAGCCGAGTCTTCGGAGGTTCGGACGCCGCGGTCTTCAGCCGCCCGAGCTTTCCGAGCTCGGCCATGTGGCTCGGCAAGACGAACATCGCTTCGATCAGCGATGCAGCCAACGAAGCCACAACCACCTTGGGGATGATCGCAAAGAAATCACCCAAGACGCCTTCCATCAACAGCAAGGGCAAGAATGCGGCCCAGCTGGTGAGCGTCGAGGCAACCACAGGCCAAAAGACCTCTTTCGTGCCGATGACCGCGGCCTTTCGCCTCGGGACGCCCTCCTCCATGTGCCGGTAGATGTTCTCGATGATGATGATCGCGTCGTCGACGACGACCCCCAGGCACAGGATCAGCGCGAGCAAAGACATCATGTTGATGGTGATGCCCATCACGTACATGGCGACGATCGCGCCTGCGATGGCGACGGGAACACCCACTGCAGCCATGGTCGCATTGCGCGCACCGACGGCCACCCACAACAGAAGCAGCACCAGCAGGAGGCCGACCGCGGCGTTCGCGTAGAGCGCGCCCAAGGAGTGCCGCACCTCGGTTGCGGCGTCTCCGAACAAGTCGATCTTCACGCCCGGCGGGAGGCTCGGACGCAGTCTCTCGACGAGCGCATGCACCTCCTTGCTGATGTCGATGCTATCGGCTTGCTCCTCCTTGCGGACTCGCCCGCTCCCCGTTGACGCGTCCGCTGTACTTGCCCGGCGCGAACGTATCGTAGACCTCCGCGACGTCGCGCACGCGCACCGATCCCCCACGGGCGCTCGGACGGATGACGACGTCGCCGAGCTCCTCGACGTCTTCGACACGGGTCATCCCGCGCACCAGCCGTGCATCCCCTTCACCCTTCGTCGTCCCGGCGGGCACGTTCACCGCCCGAAGACGGAGCGATTCGGTCACGGCGGTGAGGGGAAGCTGGTAGGCCGCAAGCCGATCTGGATCGACATCGACCCGGAATTCGCGGTCCCGGATGCCGTTTCTCCAGGTCCCCGAAACCCCGGAGATGCGCTCGATCCGATCGGCCAAGTCCTTGCCCACCTGACGCAGGACGACCTCGGGGACCTCCCCCCGGACCGAGACGGCGATGGTCGGGAAGTCGACCTTCACCTCACGGACGATTGGTCTCTCGGCGTCGAACGGCAGATCGTCGATCCGGTTGACCTCGTTCGAGACCTCCATGATCGCGCTGGTCATGTCCTCGACGTCGGCGTCGAACTTGAAGGTCACGTAGGAGACACCCTCCTTGGAGGAGCTCCATATCTCGTCGACCTTGTCGACGTCGCCGACGGCGGTTTCGACCGGAATCGTGACGAGCTGCTCGATCTCCTCGGGAGACGCGCCGGCGTACACCGTGGTCACGGTGCCCCAGCCGGTAGGCATCGTGGGAAGCGATTCCCGGTGCATTACGCTCATCACCAACGCGCCGATCACCACCGTCGAAATCGCGACGAGATTGACGAGAACCGGCTGGCGAACCGCAAACTCGGGAATGCTCATGGCTCGTCGCCTGGCTCGGTCGACGAGGCGGTGGCCGAGTCATCGGGGACCACCTTCACCTCCGACCCGTCGACCACGCGGGTCACGCCCTTCGACACGACCGTCTCGCCAGGCGAGAGACCGCGTTCGACCTCGGCAAATCCAGCGCGAACCGCGCCGAGCTCGATCACCCGACGGTGCGCCACGCCGTCCTCGATCACGTAGACGTGCTGACTGCCAAAGCGCTCGAAAACGCCATCCAGCGGGACGCGGATTACCGGCCGCGGCGCCCCCGTTTCGACGGAGAAGCTGCCTACCAACCCGGGACGCAGCCTTCCTCCAGGATCCTCGATCTCGATCTCGACGGGCAGCCGGCGTGTTCGTGGATCGACGACCTCGCCGACCCGCACCACCTTGCCGCGAAAGGTCTCATCCGGGCGTGCGTACACCGAGATTTCTGCATCTGCGCCGACCGACACATCGATGGCCTCGCGCGGGTCGAGCAATACGCGCGCCTTGAGCAGGCTGGTGTCGGCCAACGTGAGCAAGGGGCTGCCGGGCGCGAGATACTCGCCGAGCTCCACGGTTCGCTCCACGACCGTGCCCCCGAACGGCGCGCGCACGACGGCCTCGGTGAGGCCATGCCGCGCGAGCTGCGCCTCGGCCTTCGCAGCGTCCCTCGCGGCCTGCGCTAGCCGAACGGCATCCCTGGCATCATCGAGCCTCTGCTCGGGCAAGCCGCCGGTCCGGACGAGCTGCTTCGTTCGGGCGAGCTCCCTTTCGGCCTGATGGAGCCGCGCCTCGCTCTGCGCGACGGCAGCGCGAGCCGCCTGCGCCGCTGAAGCAGGACGGCCCACGTCGAGACGGACGAGCACTTCTCCGACATCGACCCGGTCGCCCGTCTCGACGAGCACGTCGACGACGCGGCCCGCGGTCTCGGCTCGGAGGTTGGCCTCCCGATTCGCCAGAATCTCGGCGGCCGCCGTCGAGTTGGGACGCACGGTCTCGGCTTGGATCGTCACGGCGTGAACCGGAGGAGTTGGCGCCTCGGTTGCGGCCGGCGCCCTCGTCGTGCAAGCCGGCGCGGCCGCCGCGGCCAGCAGCACCAAATGCCAGGGGAACGACCGAAATGTCACCCCAGAACCCTGGGTAGGGATCGCGGTCTCTGCAAGACGAAATCGCGCATGAGAGCGCTTCACCGCAACACGGCGTAGGCGTTGCTCATGCATAGCTCGTCGGGCCGCTCTTCGGTCGTCACCGCCAATACCACGCGCGCGCCCTCGTCCCAGCCACGCACAATCAACGTGTCGCCCGGGTACACCGGGCTACTGAACTGTCCGCGTAGCGTGGCCAGCGCCGAAGGTACGCCCTCGCAACGAGCTCTCAAGACGGCACGTCCTGCGTACCCGAGGGTGCACAATCCGTGGAGCAGGGGCTTGTCGAACCCAGCCCGCGCCGCGAACTCCGGATCGGCATGCAACGGGTTGTAGTCGCCGCTCAGGCGATACAGCAGGGCTTGTGCAGTTGGGATGCGCTCTCGCACCTCGAAGTCGGGCTCACGCTCTGGAATCTCGAGGCGTTCGCTTCGAGGCGGTCGCTCACCGCCGAAGTCACCGTCGTTCCGCAGGACCAATGTGACCTCGCCCCGAATGATCCGGTCGCCCTCTTCATCGTAGGCCTCGATGACGAACACCGACATCGCGATTCGTTTCAAGTCGTAGAGGCCGGCGACCCGTCCCACGACCTCGAGCCGCGCGTCGGGGCGAAGCGGCTTGTACAAATCTACGCGTTGGCTGTGATGCACCATTCCGAGGCGGTCGCATCCGATCCGATCGACGAGCCTGTCGAATGCGGCAAACGTTGGAACCGTGCAAAACGTCGGTAGGACTTTGGGGCCCCGACCCTCGTAGAGGTAATCGAGCTCCGTGTCGGGAGAAGCTCCAACCCCGAGCGCGTACAACACGGTGTCGCGCCACGTATAGCGAAACTCGATCGGCGAGGTCTCGTAGCCCAAGCTGTGCGGGTCGATACCCATGACGACGGCCTCGAGTAGAGCGCCTACCGGAGCGGATGGCAATCCGGCGCGCTGAAGCTTAGAGTTCGGCGTGGCCAAAGCATTGAAACGAGTTGCGATCGTTTTCTCGGGTGGTCCGGCGCCCGCGGCGAACGCGGTGATTGCGGCTGCAGCGACCTCGTTCTTGGAGGCCGGTGCGGAGGTGCTCGGGATCTTTCACGGGTACACCAATCTTCAGGAGTACGACCCGGTCGCCCATCCCATGACCGAGTCCGAGCACTACCGTGTGCTGACGCCGGAAGATATCCGAGGAATCCGAAACACCCGCGGGATCATCATCGGAACGGCGCGCGTGAACCCGGGCGCCGGCGTGGAGCGTCCCTCGGACTTGCTCGATCCTCAGAGGACGGAGCGGCTAGCCAGAATTCATCATGCTCTTCGGGACCTGAGCGTCGATGCGCTGATTTCGATCGGCGGCGACGACACGCTCAAGACGGCCAACTTTCTCTACGAGTACCAGAGACACCACGTCTCCGAGGACAACCGCTTCCGAATCGTCCACCTGCCGAAGACGATCGACAACGATTACCGGGGAATCGACTTCACGTTCGGATTCTTCACAGCGGTCGACGTCATGGCCAAGGAGCTCTTGAATCTGCGCGCCGATTGCATCGCAACGAGTAGCTACTTCATCGTCGAGACGATGGGACGCAAGGCGGGTTGGCTCTCGTATGGCGTTGCAATTGCCGGGGAGGCGAGCATGGTCGTCTCCACCGAGGACGTACACGATGATCTGGCGGTCACAGAGAGACAGCTCGATTCGGTCACCGGTGAAGAGAAGGTCGAGTATCGGCTCTCGATGACCGCCCTCGTCGATCGCATCGTCGATTTGATCCTCGAGCGTGAGAAGCGCCAACAGTACTATGGGACGGTGGTCCTGGCTGAGGGGCTCGCCGAGCTTCTTCCCGAAAACACCGTGGATGGGATGCCGCGAGACGAGCACGGCCATCTTCGGCTGAGCTCGTTCGACCTCGCCAAGGTCGTCTCGGATCGCGTGCAGACGCGGTACGAGGAACGCACGGGGCGGCGCAAGAAAGTCCGACACATCCAGCTGGGATACGAGTCACGGTGCTCGCCACCGCACGCGTTTGACGTGATGCTCGGAAGCCAGCTCGGTATCGGGGCCTTTCGCGCGCTGGTCGAGGAGGGGTTAGACGGCCACATGGTCAGCGTCATCGGGCAACTGCAGTTGCAGTACGTCGAGTTCTCGAAGCTGATCAATCCTCAGACTCTGCAAACCGAGGTGCGGTTGATCGAGCCTGGAAGCGACTTCCACCGACTGGCCCGATTCCTCGAGACGCAAACAGGGCGACGCTTCGCGTGGAGCCCCGGTCTCCGGTTGGAGCCAGAAACCAAAAAGCCTCCGAGGTAACTCGGAGGCCGTGGCTCAGAACGAGCGCTCGTTCATCTGGCGGACGCGCTTACGCCGGCGCCGCGCGGCCTCGGCGGCCTTCTTTCGCTTCTTGATGGAGGGCTTCATGTAATGACGGCGCCGCTTGAGCTCGCGAAGGATGCCCTCTGTGGCCATCTTGCGCTTCAGGTGCTTGACCGCGCGCTCGAGCCCACGCTCTCCGACGTGAACTTCGATTGGCTTACACTGTACGGTCTCGACCATGAACGATTGCGCTCCCTTCCAAGAAGGGCCGGAGGCTTACACAGTGTGCCCGAGGACGCAAGGAGATCCCATGCGGGGGAGCGCTCCCAAGGCAAGCCACTGCAATCACGCGGTTATCAGGCGCTGAAGCGAGCTTCCTGCCCGCTCGGTCCGGCCGCCGGCTCGAACACCAGCTCACCCTCGCCCACGTCGACTCGGATCGTGTCCCCCGTGGTGAAGCGGCCGGCGAGGATGTCCTCGGCCAGGCCGTTTTCGAGATAGCGCTGGATGGCACGCTTGAGCGGCCGTGCGCCGTACGTCGGGTCGTAGCCCACGTTGGCCAAGAAGTCCTTGGCTGCTTCGGTGATCTCGAGCCTGAGCTCCCGGTCTGCGAGCCGCTTCTCGAAGTTGCGGAGCTGGACCTCGACGATCTGGCGAAGCTGTGCGCGGTCGAGCCGGTGGAAGATGATGGTTTCGTCGAGCCGGTTGAGGAACTCCGGCCGGAAGGCATCGCGCAGGTCCTCCATCACGGACTTTCGAATCATCGCGTCGTCGTCGAGCGCCATGATGTGATGGGAGCCGACGTTCGAAGTCATGATGATGACGACGTTCTTGAAGTCGACCGTGCGGCCCTGGCCGTCGGTCAAACGGCCGTCGTCGAGAACCTGCAGCAGGACGTTCCACACGTCCGGATGCGCCTTTTCCACCTCGTCGAAGAGAATCACCGAGTACGGCCGGCGCCGAATGGGCTCGGTCAGCTGGCCGCCCTCCTCGTAACCGACGTATCCGGGAGGCGCGCCGATGAGCCGCGCGACGGCGTGCTTTTCCATGTACTCGCTCATGTCGAGCCGGATCATCGCCTTGTCGTCGTCGAACAGAAACTCGGCGAGCGCGCGAGCAAGCTCGGTCTTTCCGACGCCGGTCGGTCCGAGGAAAAGGAACGATCCAATGGGACGATTGGGCTCGCTCAGTCCGGCCCGCGAGCGCCGAACGGCGTTCGATACGGCCACGACCGCCTCGTCTTGGCCGATGACGCGCTCCCGAAGCCGCTCTTCCATGTGAAGGAGCTTCTCCTTTTCACCCTCGAGCATCTTGCTGACGGGAATGCCGGTCCACTTGGAGACCACCTCAGCGATGTCTTCGTCGGTGACTTCTTCCTTCAGGAAAGACGCTTGTGCCTGCACCTCGGCGAGCTTCTTCTGCGCCTCGGCCACGGCCGCCTCGGCAGCCGGAATTTCGCCGTACTGCAGTCGCGCGGCCTTCTCGTAGTCGGTGGTGCGCTCCGCGCGCTCGAGGTCGAGGCGCAAGCTCTCGACCAGCTCCTTCTTCTCTCGAATCTCCGTGATCAGCTCCTTCTCGCGGAGCCACTGCGCGCGCATGGCGACTCGCTGCTCTTGAAGGTCCGAAAGCTCCTTCTCGAGATCTGCGAGGCGCTTCTTGCTCGCCTCGTCCTTTTCCTTCTTCAGGGCTTCGCGCTCGATTTCGAGTTGCGTCACCTTGCGTTCCACCGTGTCAATCGGAGCGGGAAGCGAGTCGATCTCCATTTTCAATCGCGAAGCCGCCTCGTCGACGAGGTCGATTGCCTTGTCGGGCAGGAAGCGGTCCGTGATGTAGCGATGGCTCAGCGTCGCCGCCGCGACGATCGCCGAATCCTGAATGCGAATCCCATGGTGGATCTCGTAGCGCTCCTTCAATCCTCTCAGGATGCCGATGGTGTCGTTCACCGAAGGCTCTCCTGCAAATACGGGCTGAAAACGCCGTGCGAGCGCTGCGTCCTTTTCGATGTGCTTGCGGTATTCGTCGAGCGTCGTCGCGCCGATGCAGCGCAGCTCCCCACGGGCTAAGGCTGGCTTGAGCATGTTGCTGGCATCCATGGAGCCCTCGGCAGCGCCGGCCCCGACCAAGGTATGCAGCTCGTCGATGAAGAGAATGATCTCGCCTTTGGCGGATTCGATCTCGCTTAGAACGGCCTTCAGGCGTTCCTCGAACTCGCCACGGTATTTCGAGCCCGCCACCATCGCGCCGAGGTCGAGCGCAAGAAGCTTCTTGTTCTTCAGTCCTTCGGGCACGTCTCCCTGGACGATGCGGTGAGCGATGCCCTCGGCAATCGCCGTCTTTCCGACACCGGGCTCGCCGATGAGGACCGGGTTATTCTTCGTCCGGCGCGAGAGGACCTGCATCACCCGCCGGATCTCCTCGTCGCGCCCGATCACCGGGTCGGTCTTTCCCTGCCGCGCGGCTTCGGTCAGATCGCGGGTGTACTTCTCGAGGGCCTGAAACTTCCCTTCCGGATCCGGATCGGTGACTCGCTGGCTCCCGCGCACCTGCTGGACGGCTTCCAGAAGCTTCGAGCGAGTGACGCCTTGCGCTTCGATCGCCTTCTTCAGCTGCGCGTCGCTGTAGGCCGCGAGCAGCACGTGCTCGGCGGACGTGTACTCGTCCTTCAGCGCTTCGGTTTCTTTCCAGGCGTTCTTGAGCAGGTCGCGCAGACGAGACGAAAGACCGGGCTCGGCGCCCCCGGCCACCTTGGGCATCCGGTCAAGAACCGCGCCCATCGCCCGGATGAGACCCTGGAGATTCGCGCCAGCCTTTTCCATGATCGCGGGTGCGAGCCCTTCGGCTTGGCCGAGGAGCTCGAGCATCAGGTGCTCGGGGTACAGCTCGGGATTGCCGCGATCACTCGCGTTTTGCTGCGCCGCGACCAGAGCTTCGCGGGTCTTTGTGGTGAGTCGGTCGAGTCTCATTTGGCGCGCAAATTAAGCACTGCTCGGGTGACGTCAATAGTTCGACAGGCCGCGAAAACGAAGCAATAACAGAGCCGTGCGCTCCATGATCCCTGCCCTGTGCGTGTTGTTGGCTCTGGCGTCCTGCAAGCCGGAGCAAGCGCCGATGGGCTTCGAATCGCCGCGCGCCACGGTGGATTCGCTCTTTGCCGCGTATGGCGTCAAAGACATCTCTCAAGAAGAGGCGCGCCGTCGCTTGCAGGCACGGGAACGTTTCGACCTGCTCGACGCCAACCTTTTTCGGAGCTGTTTTTTGGAGTGGCAAGGCGAGCACGATCATGCGCTCGGCGGATTCGTGTTCGGCCAGCTCGTGGCGGCCAAGGACGAGCTGAAGGTCGAGATCGAAGAGGAAACCGCCCGAATCCAAGTGGCGCCCAGCTCTGCCGAGATCCAACCGATCGTCCTCGTGAAGCAGGATGGTGCCTGGAAGATCGACTTGCGACAAAGCGTTCCTCCAGAGGTGCGCCAGAGCCTCTACGAGGTCTATCGACGAGCGCGACGGGCCGAGCGCCGCGCACGCTAGCGCTCGATTCAACGCACGACGAAGCGACTGATGTCGAGCCGCTCCCCGGGTTCGGCTTGCCGCAGCACGTCGCGCATCATCAAGAGCTCGCGGGCGTGCGGGTTCAGGGCCAACCCTGCGTCGACGGTGCGCAATGCGGCGTCGGTGGCACCAATGGCGGCGAAATAGAGGGAGTCCACGTAGTGACGCCATAGCAGTTGCGTCTTGGTGTGTGTCTCGATGGGCTGGCCGATGCGCTGATAGATGTCTCCCCAAAGCATGGCATGCGCGCGGATCGCAGAGACCTCGTCGAGAGCGGTCGCATCTGCGGTCAGGACCCGATGGTACAAATGATCGGGGACGAGCAAGTCCATCAACGCCGGCTCGACGCGAACATCCATCTCGACGTAGACCGGGCGGAGCGTGGCGAGGCTCTGCAGCTCCGTCGCGCTCAGCGCTCCGTCGAGAACGTAGCTCCGGAGGAGCGGCGTGAGCTCGGGATCGGCAGTGACGAAGCGATCGACCAGCTTCGGGTAGGTCAAGAGCGGAAGCGGTATCAAGGTCACATCGGGGCGGCTGAGCTCCTCGGCCTCGCCTCCCCAGTAGCGAAAGATCGTCTGCGGGTTGTGCGCGAGGACGACGGCGTGCGGTGGAAGCGAGCGCCGCAAGCCGTCATCGAAAACGTCGGTGTCGATGAAGCCGGCCAACGACGATGCATCCCACGAACGGACGGCCTGGAAGGAAGCTCCGACCGCGAGCGCTGCAGCGAGGGCCGGGGCAAGGCGGGGCCTCCTTGGGGTCGCTTCGGCCAGGGCCGAGAGCAAGACTCCCATGGCAAAGGCGGCAAAGGCGGCCAAGGACGCATAGGACAGCATGAAATAGGCGATCGCGTCGGGGTTGCCGTGGATGAAGCCGATCGCTGCGCGTCCGAAGACGTAGACGATCCACGACGAGATCCAAAAGAGCGCGTATTTTCGGGCGGAGCGGACCCGCACCATGAAATACGCACCGAGCAATGCGACGGCCAACAGCGCGACGTGCAGATCCTCGGCCGTCACGACGAGGACGTCGGCGAGCCGCTCGCCGAAAGGCGCAGGCGCATCCGGTGAGATGCTCTTCTGAAAAGCCTGCGCGGTGATGACCCAGAAGAAGCGCCCCGGTGTCGAAGGGTCTCCCAGGTTCAAGAACGGCTCCGACCATGCTCGAAGAGGCAGGTAGGCATAGGTCAACAGACCGGCGCCCACGAACCCCGTCGACCAAGCGAAGGGCCTCCACCCCCGCTTTCGCCAGATTCCCGCGAGCAGCCAGGCGGAAGGCAAGGCGCCCAGCACCGCGAGGTAGTGATGATTGGCTAAGGCCAACCCGAGGGCGAGCGCGGATTGATAGAGCGGCCGCACGTCCTCTTCGGGCCCCGATCGGCAAGCCCGCAACAGACGCTCAATCGCGAGGCACATCAGCGCGGCCTGCAGGGCGTAAACCTCGGGGCGAACCGCTTGAAACCACCACGCCTGGCTCCCCGCGACCCACCACGTCGCGCCGAGCGCGATGGGGTAGCGGAGATTGTCGCGAACGACATTGCCGGCCCGAAGCGTGTGCTCGAGCGCAAAACACAAGGAAACGGCCCCGACAGCGCCGAGCAGAGCGCAGATCACCGCCACACGAAACGAAAGCGCACCGACCGGGAGCAGGTTCGCCGCACCGAGCACGATGCTGGCGAGAGGCTGGCCGGGGGGATGCGAGACTCCGAAATCCGCAGCCACCGCGACGAACTCGCCGCTATCGAACCAATGCGCGTAGCCCGACGCCGTGCCTACGTAGAGGAGCAAGGGCGGGACACCCGCCAGCATTCCCTTCGTGAGGTTCGAACGCACGGCCGGGCCATGATCGAACGAGCGCCCGAGCGCGGTCAAATCTGCGTCGAAGATGAGCTTCATTTCGTGCCATAGTCCCCAAATGCCGAAGCGAGCCGTCAAGCTCTGGCTCATGAAGAGCGAGCCGGATGTCTACTCGATCGACGATTTGAAGCGAGATGGATCACAGTCTTGGGACGGAGTGCGCAACTACCAAGCGCGCAATCACATGCGGGACATGGCGGTTGGCGACCTCGCGATCTTTTACCACTCGAGCGCGAAGCCTCCCGGCGCGGCGGGCGTGTGCCGCGTGTGCCGGAAGGCTTACCCCGACCACACCCAGTTCGACGGGAACAGCGAGTACTACGATCCGAAGGCCAGCAAAGAGTCTCCGCGCTGGTGGATGGTCGACGTCGAATTCGTGGAGAAGTTCCCGGACCTGGTCTCCCTCCAAGCCATGAAAGACGATCCGAAGCTCGAAGGCATGCGAGTCACGCAAAAGGGTTCCCGCCTGTCCATACAGCCCGTCGAAAAGCCGCACTTCAAGAGGGTTCTGCAGCTAGCAAAGGGCAAAACCAAGCTCCCCTGACCCCCTCGGATTGCGAACCGCGGTCTCAAGCCGACCTGCACGTTGAGCTGCGGTCAGCGACAGGATCAGTGGCAGTGTCAGGGTCGGCGACAGTGCCAGCTTGTCGCGCCCCGTCCTCCTCCGTACAAGGCAGCGTACGGAGGGCTCGGAAAAACGCGACATGGGGTGGAGCGGACGTGCGAAGTGCCAATCGGCATGCGTGCAACCACCTCCGATTGGCGCGCCGCCCGAGCGGCGGCTTGCGTGGGCAAAGCCCCCAAGTGCATCGGCCCACCTATGCAAGCCGCCGCGTTCCGTGGAACCCCGTGTCGCGTTTTTCCGAGCCCGGTCTTACACCCACACGTCTTCGGCGTTTGCCGTTGTCTCCGTCACCGTGAGCTTCACGTGGTGGCGTCTCTTGCGGCCGTCGATGTGTCGGTGCCTGGGCACCTCGGCCGCGTTCACGTAGAGCACGCCGTCTTTTTCGATCTGACCAGGACGCAGCTTCCCGGACTTGGTCTTTCGGTGCATGTGGCCCGCGACTGCCGCGAGCACGCTGCGGCCGTTGCCCCTGGCGTGTCGCACCGCGTCCTCTAGATCGCGGTCACCCCAGTCCTCCTCCTTCTTGCGAAAATCGCATCCCCAAATCGAGCTCGCCCGCTCTCCGAGCCCCGAGGGTCCGTTGTGCGCCAAGAACAGGATGGGAGCGGCGTCACACGCATCGACCAGCGACCGCAATCGAGCCGCCGAGGCCTCCATGGAATCGATGCCGTAGTGCTCCGCCAAGTACCGGATGCACGCCAAGCGCCGCCCACCGATCGAATGCGGCCTGCCGACGACGATGTTGAGCGGAACTCCTCCGAGAGTCAGCCGCCGGCGGCAGTACGCGACGAGCTCGACATGGCCCAATGCGCGGTCGAGGCTACGGCATCGGCTGGCCTGGCCGAGGGAAAGCACGTTTCGCAGCCGATGCGCTCGGGGCGTGATCTCCGCCCCCAGCTGAAACGCGTGCAACCCGTCGTGATTGCCCGGTATGCACATCGCCGGAATCCGCAGCTTCTGAAGCGACCTCGCGACGCGCAGTCCGCGTAGCTGCGTGTAGCCGGCGAGATCTCCCACGAAGAGCAGCAGGTCGTAGCCGCCGTCATTGAAGAACGAGACGTCCTGGCCGTCCCAGAACAGATGAACATCTCCAATCACGCCAATCGTGGCCGTTTGCGCGATGCCTTCGTTCATGGAACGAAACTTAGCGGACGTCGCACGCCGCGCGAGCAGGAAGAGACGACCCGATGACAGCTCCCCCCATAGAACGCCGAGAGCCTGCGCTGGTGTTGGTCTTCAGCATCATCTCGTTCGGCCTTTACCTGCCCTTTTGGTATCATGGCATCTACCGGGATCTCGAGACGCTCGACGGCCGCACGCCGACCGGTCACGGATTCTGGCTCGACTTCTTATTCGTCATCCTGACGTTCGCGATTTACGGCATCTGGGTCGATTACCGCATCTCGCTTCAGATCGCGGAGATCGAAGAACGGGCTGGCTTTGGGCCTGCACAAGACACCTCGGTCATCGCCGTGATCCTCGACGTCGCATCCTACGTGACGGCCTTCTTCACCAACTTCGTGACCAGCGCCATCCAGCAAGACCAGCTCAACCGCCTCGTCGAAAAGATGGAGACGCGGCTGGTCGGCGATGCGGGCGTGCCGGCCTGAGTGATGGACCGGCGGCCGCTGCTCGCAATTTTCGTCGGAGGCCGTTCGCGCCGCATGGGCACGCACAAGGGCCTCCTGCCGACACCCGGGGGCTCCGAAACGATTGTCGAATCCCTCGTCAGGCTCGGCCGCGAAGCGGGCCTCGATTGCGCGCTGATCGGCGACGCCGGACCCTACTGGCAGCTCGTACCAGAGGCGGCGCGCATCGACGACGACCCGCCCAATGGGGGTCCGCTGGCAGGTCTGCGGGCCGCCGTCCGACATGCCTTGGCCACCGGCCACTCGCATCTGGTCGCGGTGGCCTGCGACATGCCGTACGTCACGGCCGAGGCACTCCGGGAAGCCAGCGAGCATCCGAGCAGCGCAGCGGTCCTCGCGCCGCGCCAAGGGCCCGGCGCCCCCTGGGAGCCCATGCTCGCTCGGTATGACGCGGCCCGCCTCGCCGATGTCCTCGACAAAACGCTCGTCGAGCAAGCGCGCTCGTTTCAAAAGTTGTTCGAGATGGTCGAGGTCGATCGCTTGCCCCTCAGCCTGGCAGTCGCGCGTGCTCTTCGGGATTGGGACGAGCCCGGGGACATCGAACCCTGAGCCTGAAACCCTGCTAGGCTCTGCCCCCATGACCGACATCGAAGATGCGCTTCGCGACACCCTTCTGGCGCTGACTCGCATTCCGAGCCCCATTGGCGAGGAAGCGGAGCTCTGCGACCACGTCGAGGATCGCTTGACGAGCAGCATCGGAGCCGGTGCAATCACCCGATTTCACGACAGCCTGATCGTCCATGCCGCTACCCGGTATGATGCTCCGCACGTCGCCTTGGTCGGGCATCTCGATACGGTACGCACCAGGCACGACGGACCGCCCCGCATCGAGGGAAACCGTCTCTACGGCGCCGGAGCGGCAGACATGAAATCTCGCTGCCCTTCCGTGTGCTTTGACCTTGATCTTCTACGAGCGAGAGGAAGGTCCCTTCGAGGAGAATCGGCTCGGCCCAATCCTCGACACGCATCCCGCGCTCCACGAGCTCGACCTCGCGATCTGTCTCGAGCCGAGCGACAATCAGTTGCAGCTCGGCGCCATGGGCTCGGTTCATGCGACCGTCACGTTCGTCGGCCGGACCGCGCATAGCGCACGTCCGTGGCAAGGTGACAACGCGCTATACAAGGCGGCCCGCTTCCTTCAGTTGCTCGAGCAGCGGGACCCGCACGACGTAGAGCTCGATGGGTATGTCTTCCGCGAGGTGATCACGCCGACGGTCATCCATGGCGGGGGGCCGCGAAACGTCGTCCCCGACCAAACCGATCTCAACGTGAACTATCGTTTCGCGCCCGGGCGCACGCCGGAGGAAGCGTTTGCCGAGCTCCGGGAGCTCGCCGGGCCCGAGTGCCGGATTCAAGCAACCGATCTGTCTCCGGCGGGGCGTCCGCATGCCGCCGATCCATACGTTCAGCACCTGATGACTTGCGGTGTCAACGGCGTCCGCAGCAAGCAGGCCTGGACGGACGTGGCTCGCTTCGATGCCATCGGCGTTCCGGGCGTGAATCTCGGGCCGGGCACGGCAGCGCAAGCACATCAGCCCAACGAGTATACCGACCTCGATCAGCTCGTCGTGGGGTACGGCATTTTCGAGCGCTTCTTCACGAGAAGAGAGAACAGCCCGTTCTACTGAGGCCGGTGAGCTCAGCGACTACTGTTTCTTGCACTCACCGAAGGCCTTGAACGCTCGGGCGGGCGAGTTGTTTCGAATGATCACCTCTGCCTCGCTGTTCGGGCCTACCGTCAGACGCTGGCGGGGGGTGGGATCGACATCGGTCCACACCTCGCACTCCAACGTGATGTCGCAACGGTTGCTGACGATCACGATGTGCTTGTAGGCGAGCGCGCCATAGCGAGCCTCGCCGCGCACCTGATAGCAGTTCTTGATGTCGTCACCCCCGTCCGCCTCCGCGGCCGTCGGAATCGTGACCGAGAGCGCCCACAGTGCAAACGCGATTCTGCCGATGGCTTTCATGGTTTAACCTTGTCAGGGAACCGAGACGCCCGGCAAGTTCTCGCTATTCACTCGCCCGTCACTCGAGTGTCTTGATCTTCAGGTCGAGCAGCTGCTCGGGGTCGACCCGCGATGGCGCGCCGGTCATCAGGTCGTTGGCGCGCTGGGTCTTCGGGAATGCAATTACGTCCCGAATCGACTCCGTTTCCGCGGCCAACATCGCGATTCGGTCCATTCCGAAGGCGATGCCGCCGTGAGGCGGGGCGCCGTAGGTGAGCGCGTCGAGCAAAAAGCCGAACTTCTCGCGGGCTTCTGCGTCGCTCAGCCCCACCACCTCGAATACCTTCCTCTGGACCTCCGGGTCATGGAGACGAATCGACCCGCCCGCGATCTCGAACCCGTTGAGAACGAGGTCGTAGCGGTAGCAAAGGACCTTACCCGGGTCGGTTTCCAGAAGTCCGATGCACTCGTCGTGGGGGCGGGTGAAAATGTGATGCGCTGCCTCCCAACGCCGCTTCTCTTCGTTGCGCTCGAACAAAGGGGGGTCGACGACCCACAAGAAGTTCCATTCGCCGCCGCTGCCGGTCTCGGGGATGAGGCCGAGCTTGCGCGCAACGTGCAGCCGAAGATTGGCCATCACCGTATGCACCTTCTGGGCTGGGCCGAACTGAAACAGGATGAGGTCGCCATCCTTGGCGCCCATGGTCTCGTTCACCGCCTCGCGGAACCGGGACGTCACCATCTTGGCGAGCGGGCTCTGCAGCCAGTTGCCGCCTTCGTCGACCTTGGCGCGCGCGAGGCCCTTGGCTCCCATCTGGTGAACGTACTTCTCGAGCGCATCGAGATCCTTGCGAGAGAATCCGTGGCCCGCGGGCACCACCATCGCTTTGACGATTTCGGTCGGCAGGTCCCGGCGGTAGATCCCCTCGCGGAACTTCGCGGCGATCGGCTCGAGCATGCCGATTCCGCCGCCTCCGTGCTCGACCGTCAGGTCGGTCAGGTCCACGTGCTCCATCGCAAAGCGCATGTCGGGCTTGTCGTTGCCGAACCGTTCCATCGAATCGGCAAATCCGAGACGAGGAAACTCACCGCTCGGGTACGCCTGCCTCAGGTCGACCCCGAGCACCTCTTTCCACAGCCGGAACACCAACCCCTCGAGCACCTTGAACAGGTCGTCCTGATTGATGAACGACATCTCGATGTCGATCTGGGTGAACTCGGGCTGCCGATCGATGCGGAGGTCTTCGTCGCGAAAGCAACGGACGATTTGGTAGTACTTGTCGTAGCCCGCGCACATCAAGAGCTGCTTGTAGAGCTGGGGGCTTTCCGCCAGCGCGTAGAAGTGACCGCCGTAGAGTCGCGATGGCACCAAGAAGTTTCGCGCGCCGCCCGGCGTGTACCGGACCATGAAGGGCGTCTCGATCTCGAGGAAGCCCTGCTCGTTCATGTAGTTTCGCGTCTCGTGGTTGAGCTTGCTTCGCATCCTGAGGTTTTTCTGTAGCCCAGGGCGGCGAAGATCGAGATAGCGATACTCGAGCCGCTTGTCCTCGCCGGTGGTGATGCTGTCTTCGATCTCGAAAGGCGTGGTCCCGGACTTGTTGAACACCGTGGCCTCGAACGCGATGACCTCGATTGCCCCGGTGGCGAGCCGCGGGTTGCGAAGGCTCGTCCCATCGTCCTTCGTGCCGCGATCGCGAACCTTGCCGCGAATCCCGAGAACCCACTCCGAGCGCGCCTTGTCGGCCGTTTCGAACGCCGCCTCGTCGGTGGTCTCCGGATCGAACACTACCTGGGTGAGCCCGTCGAGGTCGCGCAAGTCGATGAAGATGCAGCCGCCATGATCCCGCCGGTTCTGCACCCACCCGAACAGCACCGTCTCCTGGTCGATGTTCTCTTCCCTCAGTTCACCACAAGAATGCGTACGCTTGAGCTCGTCGATGAAACGGGCCACTTCAGGCCTCCTTCAGCCCGGTTTTCGGGCGGTGCGGGAAGGTAGCCCCCACGCTTGCGGCGTCAAGTGCGCGTCGGGTCACCGGTGCGAACGGTTGCGCTCCGCCACCCCGCCGTAGACAATGCGCTCGGGGACGCTCCGTCGATCGGGTGAGGGTGAGGATGGCTTCCGAAGAGATCGAATGCCACGTATGCGGTGCCGGGAATCCGAAGGGAACCGAACGCTGTCGCTCGTGCGGGGCGCGCCTGTCGGAGCTCGCCTCCGAGCTGACCGCAGAGGAGCTTCAGGCGCGCAGGCACCAACCGGACGCGTTCGAGCTTCGGTGGGTGTTCATCTCCTTCGGCCTGTTCTTGATACTTGCCGCGCTAGCACTGGCGCTCCTTCCGTTGATCATCCCGGTCTACGATCCCCAAGGTTTCGCAGGCATCGTCATCACCATCGTCTTGTGGTTCGTCGGCGCCGCAGTGATCAACTACGTCTCACCGGGCAAGAACTTCTTGGAGCCTCCGGTCGGGGGGCTGCTTGCCGCCATCCCGACGATGTTCTTCTTGTCGAGCATTGCAGACGTCTATCAGCTTTCGACCGGCGCTTACGTGCTCGGCGCTTTGATGGCGACGATGATGGCCCTGATGGGGGCGTTCGTCGGCAATCTACTCGGAGAAGATCGGCCGAGCCCTCCCCGGCAAGAGGCCAAGCGCAAATCGGAACGGCCCCAGGCCGGGTAGCCTAGATCTCAGAATCGAAGGCGTATCCCGAATCCCGGGATCAGCACGAACCCGCCGCGGTCGCGCGAAGTGCCCGCGTGGTCGATGAACCAGTGCTCGTACGCGCCGGTGAGCTCGATCAGCGCATGGATGCGGCTTATGCCGAGGGCCATGCCGATCAAGGGCCCTGCTCTCACACCGCCTCCGCTCGCTCTCTGATCGGAGCCCATGAGCTGGAAGTCCCCGAACACGTACTCGCCGCTGACGCGCGCGCCGACCCAAATCTCGTAGATGCCGCCGATGTCGACGCCATAGACGAAGGGAACCTCGAAGCCGACGCGGCCGCCGCTTCCGGATTGATCGCGATCCGGAATCCAGCCGCCGTACGGCGCGAGCCCGAGTATCAAGCTCGAGCGTGCCGTTCCTTCGTCGAGCAGATGCTCGTAGCGAGCCTCGGCTCGGACCGTGGTGCCCGACACCATGAGGCCCAGATCCCAGGCGCGTCCAATGCCATAGCGCGCGTACGCCATCGGCACGACGCCTCCCGCGTCCGCCGCGTAGCGGTACTCCGACTGCCCGGGGTCGATCACCGCCGGATCCTTCAGATCCCCCAGCGGAATCCGAGCCGCCCCGCCGAGCGCGAAGTCCGTCCTGCCTGCGGGTGTCGTCGAGCCCCCGCTCATGGCTGGCACCGCGGTCGCGCAGCCACCGAGGGCCGCGAGCGACGCGATCACCAAAGCGAGCCCGCACCACCTCACGAGAAGGTTCGTAGCTTAACTTTCGGTGGTCTGGGATCTTTTGCGTCCGGCGGCGCATCTCGGCCGCCCGGCGCGTCGATGAAGTCGGCCATCAGGTCGTAGTCCGCCGCATCGGTGACCAACACCCGGCGGATTTCTCCGACCCGCGCCGTTCCATTGGCCAGATACACGCTGCCGTCGACCTCTGGCGCCTGACCCCACCATCGTCCTTGCAGCAGCCAATCACTTTCGTCGCTGACACCTTCCACCAGCACGTCGAGCTCGGTGCCGACGCGCAGCTGTAGGCGCTCCCGGCTGATCGGACGCTGGATGCTCATCAGCTCGTCCCGCCGCGCCTCGGCGATCGCGCCGTCGACGGCGCCTTCCATTTCGGCGCTTCGTGTGCCCTCCTCCGGCGAGTAGAGGAACACGCCCACGTGATCGAGCTCGGCCCACTCCACGAAACGGCGGAGCTCCCCGAAGTCTGCGTCCGTTTCTCCAGGGTGGCCCACGATGAACGTGGTGCGAAACACGAGGTCCGGAATCGCCCGTCGCAACCGCTCCACGAGCTTGTACATCCGATCGCCGCCATGTCCTCGGCGCATCGCGCGGAGCATGGCATCCGATGCATGCTGAAGCGGCATGTCGATGTATGGAAGCACCTTGTCGTGCTGTGACAGAACCTCGATCAGCGGATCGGTGAGCGTTTCCGGGTAGAGATAGTGAGCGCGCACCCAGCGGATGCCGTCGACATCGCCCAACGCGGCAAGCAGCTCGGAGAGCGACTCTCGTTGGGGCAGGTCACGGCCGTAGGCGATCGTGTCCTGGCTGATCAAGTTCAGCTCGACCACCCCGGCGGCCGCGAGCAGCTCGGCTTCACGCACCAAGTCCTCGATCGGGCGGGATCGTTGCTTGCCGCGGAACGATGGAATCGCGCAGAAGCTGCACTCCCGGTTGCAGCCCTCGGCGATCTTCACGTAGGCGCGATGCCGATGCCCCGACAACATGCGCGGGTCGTCCGCGCGCATGGTGTACGCGGCGGGGTTGCCCACGAGCATCCGTTCGTTCGTGCCGGCGAGAACTCGGCGGAGCTTCAGCATGTCGCTCGAGCCGAGAAAGTGATCGACCTCGGGCAGCTCGCTGGCGAGCTCCTCGGGATAACGCTGAGAAAGGCACCCTGCGACCACCAGCTTCTTGCAGGCGCCGCTCGCCTTGAGGTTGCCCATCTCCAAGATCGTCTGGATGGACTCTTCTTTGGCCGGCTCGATGAAGCCGCAGGTATTGATCACGATGACCTCGGCGCGCGTCGGATCGTCGACGATCTGCAGGCCGGACTGGTCGCTCACACCGAGCATGACCTCGGTGTCGACGCGATTCTTCGCGCAGCCGAGCGACACGAAGTGAATCGTCCGGGGTTCCGCCATCACGCATGATTACTGGGAAATTCGCGACTTAGCCACCCGGACGCCCTCGAAGGGTGGCTCGCCGTCCGGCTCGATTTGCCTATCGAGCGGATTGCCGTATAAGGGGCGCCTCGCGCGAGCCGGGAAAGCCCAGGGATTTCGCGCCAGGAGCCTAACGAACATGTCTCGATATACAGGACCACGGGTGAAGCGCATGCGAGCTCTGGGCATCGATCTGCCCGGCCTTTCGCGCAAGAGCATGTGGGATCGTCCGTACCCGCCCGGCGTCCATGGGCCGAAGTCGGCCCGGCGCCGCAAGATGAGCGACTTCAAAAAGCAGCTTCTCGAGAAGCAGAAGCTGCGTTTCAACTACGGCCTCAACGAGGGCCAGTTCATGCGGCTCTACCGCGAAGCGGTGCACAGCAAGGAGCCGTCCGGCGACAAGCTCCTCGAGCTTCTCGAGCGCCGGCTCGACAATACCGTCTTTCGCGCAGGGTTTGCGCCGACGATCCCCGCCGCGCGCCAGCTCGTCTGTCATGGCCACTTCTTGGTGAACGGTCGGCGGCTCGACATTCCGTCGTACCGAGTCCGCGAGGGCGACGTGATCAGCCTCCGCGAGCGCAGCCAGAACCTGTCCGCCGTCGATGCCTCGCTCGAAGATGTCCGTCTGGCACGCCCCGACTGGATCGAATTCGACGAAGCCACGAAGACGGCGACGATCAAGAGCCTTCCCAAAGTGGACTCCGTGCCCTTCCCGCTCGAGATCGACCTCGTCATCGAGTACTACTCGAAGCGCCTGTAATCGACGACGCGTGCAGATCGACGTCGTCATCCCGGCGCTCGACGAGGAGCTGGCGCTCCCTCGCGTTCTTCGCGAAGTTCCCCGCCCTCCCGTCCGAAGGGTCGTCGTGGCCGACAACGGCTCGACGGATGCCACCGCCGAGGTCGCCCGGTCGCATGGGGCGGAGGTCGTAGTCGAGCCGGAGCGCGGTTATGGAGCGGCATGCCTGCGTGCGCTCGCACATCTCACCGCCGATCCACCCGATGTCGTCGTGTTTCTCGATGGCGACTATAGCGATCACCCGGCCGAGCTTCCGTTGTTGGTCGGTCCGATCTCGTCCGGTCACGCGGACCTCGTGATCGGCTCGCGGGCGCGCGGGCGGCGCGAGCGGGGCGCGCTGAGCCCGCAGCAGCAGGTTGGAAATGCGATCGCCTGCCACGCGCTCCGCGTCCTGTACGGCGTGCGCTACACGGACCTCGGGCCCTTTCGCGCGATTCGATGGGATACGCTACAGACCCTGGACATGAGGGATCGCAACTTCGGTTGGACCGTCGAGATGCAAATCAAGGCAGCGCAACGTGGGGTGAGGGCAATCGAGGTGCCGGTTTCGTACCGCCCCCGGATCGGGGTTTCCAAGGTCAGCGGCACGCTTCGCGGCTCGGTGAGCGCGGGCGTCAAGATCCTCTGGCTGCTAGGCCGCTACGCATGGAGCTAGCCCTGCTTGCCGTATTCATCCGTTCGGATTCCGCGGGCGGCGTCAAGACGCGGCTCGCCAGCCTGCTCGGAACCGAGGGCGCTTCGGACCTGTACGACGCATTCGTAGAGGATGCGCTTGGCTTGTGTGCGCGAGTGCGTGCCGTGGGCCGGGTCGACATCGCGCTGTGGACGGCTGGGTCTCCCACCGAAGCCATCGAGCGTTGGGCTCGAGAGCACGACGCCGAGATACATCTTCAACCGGAGGGCGATTTGGGAGTGAAGCTCTCGGCGGCGTTCGACCAGGGTCTTCAGCGTTACGAGCGCGTCGTGATCGTCGGAAGCGACATGCCGACGCTACCGCTCTCGCTGATCGTCGCCGCATTCGATTCTCTCGAACGAGCGCGCCTCGTGCTGGGGCCCGCCAACGACGGCGGCTACTACGCGATTGGTGCATCACACGGGATTCGTCCGCGCTTCGACGGCGTTCGCTGGTCGACCTCGCATGCGCTCGCAGACACGCTGCGCGCGAACGCGTCGCTGCGTGCCGCGATCCTCTCTCCTTGGTACGACGTGGACGAACCGGCGGATCTCGCCATCCTACGCGCGCATCTGTCCGCCGATCCGGCCGCTGCTCCCGCCACGGCGCGCCGCCTGGACCAGCTCCTCGGCTCTCACAAATAAGGTTGCATCAGCCGCGCGGTTCCATCGCGGAGCTGCTGTAACGGCGTGCGCCGGTCGAGCTCTTCCATCGTCAGCAAGCGGGCGTTCTTCATCTTCTTTCGCGCGTGATCCAAGAGCTCTCGGCCGAGCGCTTCATGATAGCATTCAAGATTGAACTCGAAGTTCAACCGCAGGCTGCGAGGATCCCAGTTGGCCGATCCGACTGCGGACCAGTAGCCATCGATGACGAACAACTTGGAATGATCGAACGGTGGCGGCGTGAGCCACAGGCGAACGCCTTCCCGCAAAACATGGCGATACTGACCCCACATTGCCCAGCGCACCACCGGGAGGTTCCCCTTCTCGGGCACGACGATGTCCACCTCGACGCCACGGTGCGCGGCGAGATGGAGCGCCTTCAACAATACGAGGTCGGGCAGGAAGTAAGGCGTGACGATGTGTATCGAACGGCGTGCCGCTTCGATCGCCGCAAGAAAGACCCAATGGAGCTTGTCGATGTTCAGGTCGGGACCATCGGTAATGCCCCGGGCCAAGACCAAGCCCTCCGGACGAAGCTCCGGAAACCAGCGGCTCCCCTCGAGCCGCTCTCCGGTGGTGAACGTCCAATCCGCAGCGAACGTCTCCTGGAGCTGCGCCACCACCGGACCGCGGACTCGAAAGTGCAAGTCCTTCGTGGGGTACTTCGGGTTCGACTCCAAGAGGCAGGCCTGCCGAACGTTCATGCCCCCGGTGAAACCGATGCGGCCGTCCACCACCAAGATCTTGCAATGGTTGCGAAGATTGAAATGCGTGACCGATCGAGGGAGCAACGCCGGAAGGAACTTCGCCACCGGCACTCCTCGCTTCCTCAAGACGCGATCGATTCGGGGGCGCGCATAGCGCGTTCCAACGTCGTCGATCAATACCCGCACTTCGACCCCGCGCTGGCATGCTTCGGCGAGCGCATCGACGAACTCCGCGCCAATGCCGGTCGGCTCGAAGATGTAGCTGACGAACGAAATCGACTCTCGCGCCCCGCGAATTGCTTCCAGCATGGAGGGGTACGCCTCGTCGCCCTCGACCAGTGTTTGGACGGCGTTGCCCACCAGCAAGGGCCGCTGCGTGACGTTGCCCACGACCCGCGCCAGCTCGATGAGCCGTGCCCGGTCGCTTCCGAGCTCACGATCCAGATCGGCCGGAGACCGCGGCGCTTCATCCAAGGGTACGCTATGGCTCGTGGCGCCGGACCTCAGGACTCTGGCGCGCCTCTGGATTCGATTGATCCCGAGGAACAGATAAAGCGCAGCACCCACGAAGGGAACCAGCCAGATCAACCCGACCCACGCCGTCGCAGCGCGCGTATCGGACTTGTTCAAGATCACATGCCAGGAGGCGGCGATGGCGAGCAACAGATCCAGGACCACGCCCAGTCCGGGCGCAATGTCCTGCAGTTGCTGCCAGTCGAACGACATCGAGGACCGTTCGCGAGATTACGGCCTAACACTCTGGCGGTCGACTTCACAGCGGGCTACATTGGTCGAGCGGGGCATGGCGGTTCAGTCTCTGGCTGACAGATTCGGGGTGCATCTCTCGGCGGGCACGACGGTGTTCCGCCAAGGGGATCCGGGAGGCTCCATCTACGTCATCCGCGCAGGCCAAGTCCGCGTCGTGAAAGAATCACACGGCCGTCGACGCATCGTGTCGACGCTCGGCCCGGGCGACTTCTTCGGAGAGATGGCTGCCGTCACGGGCAGGCCTCGCTCCGCGACGGTCGAGGTCATCGAGGATGCCGACCTGCTCAGAGTGCCCGCCGAGAAGCTCCAAGAGATGGTGGTCGGCGCCGGCGAGGTGGCGATTCGACTCATTCGTCACCTGGCCGAGCGGCTCGAGAGCGCGAATCGATTCATCGACGTGCTTCTCGAGGACGACGTGACCGCACGCGTCATCCTCGAGCTTCAGGACACACTCCAAAGCAGCGAAGGGTCCGTCGCGCCCGACATCACAGCGACCAATCTGGCGCTCAAGCTCGGCGCCGACAAGAGCGAGGTACAGCCAGCCCTGCGCCGGCTCAACCGGGTCGGAATCATAGAAACCTCCGGTGGCTTCATCTTGGTGAAACAACCCGAACGGCTCGGCGAGTTTCTCGACTTCATTCGAAGCTCGGGGAAGAAGTGATGCAGCTGCGGGTCCTCGGTTGCCATGGAGGCGAGACGCCCAAGCACCGGACGTCGAGCTTTCTGGTCGACGATTCGCTTGCGATCGACGCAGGCGCGATCACCAGCGCGCTTTCCCTCGAGGAGCAAGAACGCATTCGCTCGGTGTTGGTCAGCCACCCGCACATGGACCACATTCGCGACTTGGCGACGCTCGCGGACAATCGCTGCCAACAGGGCGGCTCGACGCTCGACATCGTCGGCATCCCCGCCACGATCGAGGCGCTCAGGCGGCATTTCTTCAACGACGTGATCTGGCCCGACTTCACCCGCATCGATGCAAAGGACGGTCCGACCGTTCGCTTCGTCGAGGTGCAACCGAATCGATCCGCGGACGTGGATGGCTATGAGGTCGTTCCCGTGCTGGTCAATCACACCGTCGACACCTCGGCGTTCATCATTCGTCACCATGCGACCAGTATCGTCTACGGCGGAGACACGGGCCCGACGGAGGAGCTCTGGCGTCACGTCAATGCGCTCGGTGACTTGCAAGCGCTGATGATGGAAGTGTCCTTTCCGAACGGCGAGGCCGAGCTCGCGCGCAAGTCGCAGCACCTGACGCCCGAAACGCTCGCGGGTGAGCTCGACAAGCTCCGGCACCCCGATGAGCTTCCGATTCTCCTCTACCACATCAAGCCGACGTTCGAGGCACGAGTCCTGAAGGAGCTTGCCGAGCTACGCGGGCGGAACCTCCAGATTCTCCGGCTGGACGACGAATTCCTGCTCTAGCCGGGTTACGGACTTGGCGTCGGCAGACGTTGGGAGTATCTTCAAGAGGTGAGTGGCGTTGCCTCCAAAAGGGTTCCCCCTTTCGCAATGCGACTTGCCGCGGGCGGCAGTTGGGTAGATTGCCCCGCAATGGTGCGAACTCCGAAAGGAGACTTGCTGCCGTGACTCGGCCCTCGATAACCGCGGGTCTAATCACCAAGGAACGCTTTGCGTGGTCTGGGCACGGTGCTCAGAGACCCGAAAGCGCCGGCATCGCCGGGGGAGGAATGTGCGTATGGACACCAGTTGTAGAATCGGACTCTCACCGGAGGTGTGGGCGAGTTAGCCCTTAGCGCAACTCCCTCCCTTGGTGGGAGTCCTGATCAACGAGGGCCGGCGCCATTCTTGGCGTCGGCCTTTGCTTTTCATTGGTACCCAGTTTCGTCGTATTCGAGAACCTGGGTCTTGAAGAAGCGCACGATCACGTACAGCAAAAGCCCGAGTGGGCCCGCCATGAGCGTGGCGATCAGGCAAGGGATGACCCACCCATGAGAGATTCCGCGCCGCTCGGCGTCGCGCACCTCCCAAGCACCAACGAAGAGATCGAAGATCAAGTAATGGATCCAGCCGGCCATGACCAAGTGAGGGGCCGTGAATGCGATCATCAGTCCGTAAAGCGTCCGAAGCTCCGTGCCCTCCGGAGGCGGTGCATAGCCGAGCAGCATGTATCCGTAGATCGGCGCGAGCAGCAGAAGCACGACTGGGCCGTGCACCAATCGCCTCGTCCAGCTCCAACGCGGTGCGGCAATCAACAGCACCCAGAAGGGAAGCACAGTGTAGTTCGCAGCTTTGAAGAGAGTTTCCAGCACCATCGGCCATCCTTCCGGGCGCGCGCACGGCTTTGCGCCGCCATGTATACTGCATCAATTGAGTCTCGATCCGTTGACACCCGCTCTTAGCGTCTTAGCTCCCGGAAAGGCAATGACGTCGATGTCGAAGCTTCCTTCTTTGCTCCCGTGCTGCAGCTTGATCGCGGCCGTGTTGACCATCGGTTGCGGAACCGATTCCTCGGATGGCGCGACGGGACCCAAAGGTTGCGATTTCACGAGCACCTACGAGGCGATTCAGCAGACGGTGTTCGAAGCCAAGGGTTGCACGGCCAGCGCGTGTCATGGCGAAGCGGCGAGCGGCGGGCTCGACCTCCGGGCGGAGGCTTCGCTCGATGCGCTCGTCCGGCAGCCGAGCACGGTGGACCCCTCCATCGAGCGTGTCTTTCCGGGCGATCAGGAGCGTAGCCTCCTCTATCAAAAGCTCGCGGCAGCCACGGAGGGCACCGATCTCGGTGCGCTCGGGCAACCCATGCCGCTCGACGTCGATCCCCTCGATGCGGAGCAGCTCGACGCGATCCGCCTCTGGATCCGGGCGGGGGCGCGTGCGGATGGAATCGTCGGCGGCACGCTCGAAGCCTTGGGTTGCGAGGGCCGCTTCGAGCCGGACCCAAACAAGATCGATCCCCTTCCAGCGCCCGCCCCAGGCGAAGGAGCGCAGTTCTATGCGGGAGGCTGGGCGCTCCCCGGTGAGTCCGAAGACGAGGTGTGTTTCGCCACGTACTACGATTTCACGGATCGCGTCCCACCCGAGTACCAAGTCGACTGCGAGGAGTTCGGCCCGGGCCGCAAATGCTTCGCGTTCGGTCGAAACGAGCTCGCCCAGGACGGGCAGTCACACCACAGCATCATCGGTGTCTACACGCCCGAGTCGGATCCGAATGGCGGCGAGTGGGGTCCCTGGCAATGTCTCGGCGGCGAGCAGGACGGACAGAGCTGCGATCCGACCGTCGCCGAGGCGTGCGGCCCGCGCAGCCAGTGCGCGACGCCCTCGGTGACCTCGGTGGCGTGCGTCGGGTATCCGTATGCGCCCTTTTCTTTCGGTCTCGGCGGCGGCCTCGGTGGGAGTGGAGACACGGTGGTGCAGCTTTCAGGGGCTCAGGAGTCGACGTTCATCGATCTTCCTCCGCCCGGCGTGTATTCGCGCCTTCCGCTGCGCGGCTTCGTGTCGTGGAATAGCCATGGCTTCAACCTCACCAAGAAAGACACGACGATCGAGCAGTGGGTGAACCTCACCTTCGTGCCCGAGTCGGAGCGCGTGTGGCTGCGCCGGCAGATCTTCGAATCCGGGAACATCTTTGCGATGACACCGGTCGCTCCGTTCACGAAGCGCGAGGTCTGCATGACGTGGACCTTGCCGCAGCACGCACGGTTGCTCTCGCTCAGCTCACACATGCATCAGCGAGGCGAGCTCTTCCGAATTTGGCTTCCGCCGAACGAGCCCTGTCTGGGGACCTCCGGTTGCCTGCCGTCCGACGAAGCTGCGGACTACGTGAGCCGCCTCTACGATGATCCGCTCTACACGTATTACGATCCACCGAACGGCTATTCGTCTTCGGTGGAAGCGGAACGCACGCTCAAGGCGTGCGCGGTCTACGACAACGGCGCGGACAATGCACTCGAGGTGAAGCGGGAGTCGACCAAGCCGAACACGCCGGTGTGCAAGTCCTCGCTCGCGCCCGCAGGATGCGGCTGCGACGCCGACGAGCGCGTCTGCCTCGGTGGCGACAACCAAGGGGAGCTCTGCAGCGGAGACGACGCGGTCTGTGGCGAGGGAGGTGCTTGCGACGCCTGCCCGCTTCTCGGCGGCGTTACGACCGATGACGAGATGTTCATTCCGCTGGGGTCATACTATGTAGAGCCACCCTGACCCTTAGGGAGCAAGAGAAGCCAGCGCCTGTGCATCATTCTGAGCACACCTCACTTTTTCCCTTGCACCGATAGCTTCATCAGAAACAATCCGGCCCTAGCTTAAAGCCCCAAAGCCCGTTTGGAGTGATTCATGAAACTCGTTCAGTACGCGATTGCAGCGTCGGCTGCAGTGGTGATGGTTGCTTGCGGTACCGATGGCTCGAGCAGCACCGATTTGAAGTGCGACGCGGAAAGCACATTCGCGCAAGTGCAACAGCAGATCTTCGAGGGATACGGCTGCACCGCGTCGGCCTGTCACGGAGAGTCGGCTCAAGGAGGCCTCGACCTTCGACCCCCGAGCGCGTACGCGAGCCTCATCAACGTCCCTGCGCAGTCCGGTGACTACATGCGCGTGTTCCCCGGCGAGCAGGAACTCTCCTTGCTCTACCAAAAGGTCGCCGCAAAGACCGAGGGCTTCGAGCTCGCCTCTCTCGAAGACCCGATCGGCGGCGGCACCATGCCCACCAGCAATCAAACCCTGAGCGAAAAGGATCTCGCACTGCTCAGGGCCTGGATCCGTGGCGGCGCCCCCGAGAACGGCGTCGTGGAAGGCTCGCAACAATACGCGAGCTGCGATCTGCAAGGTGAGGTGGCGCCCAACAAGATCCAGCCGCTGCCCGCGCCCGGCGAGAATGAAGGCGTGCAGTTCTACTCGGGCGCCTGGGAAGTCCCCGCCGAGCAGGAGGGCGAGGTCTGCTTCGTGAGCTACTACGACTACTCCGACCGTATCCCGGAGGAGTTCGTGGTTCCTTGCGGCGAGGCGCAGGGCGGGCCCGACCGGGACTGCTTCGTCTACAACGAGGCGCTGCTCGCCCAGGATCCGCAGTCTCACCACAGCATCATCGAGTTCTACGTGCCTCCGGAGGACAAGCCCGAGCAATGGGATCCGATGGACTCGTCGTGGAAGAATTGGAGCTGCCTAGGTGGCGACAACCACGGCATGGCGTGCACGCCGGGCGGCGACGAGTGCGGCGAGCGCAGCCAGTGCACGACGGCGCCGGTCACGACCGTCGGCTGCATCGGGTACCAAAACGGGCCCGAGGAGCTCCGAACGATCTTCGGGTTCTTTGGTCGCGCCCAGTCCCGGCAGAACATCGCAACCGCACAAGAGTCCAGCTTCCGGGAATCCTATCCGACGAACGTGTACGCGGTGGCGCCCGTCCAGGGCTTCGTCATCTGGGACAGCCACGCCTTCAATCTGACGAAGAGCGACACCAGCATCGAGCAGTGGCTCAATCTGAGCTTCGCGCCGCCGGACCAGCTTCTCTATCAGCGACGCCAGATCTTCGACGCTGACGACATCTTCGGCATGGGGCGAATCGAAGCCTTTCAATCGAAGGAAGCCTGCGGCAGCTTCACCATTCCACAGCATGGCCGTCTCCTCACGCTGAGCTCGCACACGCACCGGTTCGGGACCAACTTCCGCGTCTGGTATCCGCCTAACCAACCCTGTGACAACGACGAGACGGGCATGGAGTGTGAGCGACCCGACCGCGAGCCCGACTACGTGAGCTTCGACTACGCAGACCCCGTGTATCAGCGCTTTTCAGGTGATTCGATTCCATCGTTCGACAGCCCGAACCTCGAGGATCGCACCTTTGCTTTCTGTGCGGTCTGGGATAACGGCGAGAGCAGCCCGGAGGAGGTTCGGCGAGACTCGAACAAGCCAGAAGCAGAGACGTGCGATTTCGTCGAAACGTTCGCAAGTTTGGTCCCGGAGCAGTTTCGCTTCTTCACCTGCGGCTGCGAGCCCGAGGAGCGGTCCTGCTTCGGCGGTCCGAACGAGGGAATGCCCTGCGACGGCGACGATTCAGTCTGCGGCGAAGGCGGAGCTTGCGATGCATGCCCGCTAGGCGGTGGCGTAACCACCGAGGAAGAGATGTTCATCCTTTTGGGGTCTTACTACGTCGAGACGCCGTGACTGTAATACTACTGTAAACGAGCTGGCCGGTATGTTCGGCGTGCGCTACATCGCCGACCATGGCTCGCTACGACGCCTACAATTCCGAATGCCTGCTGTTCTCATTCAAAGACGGGCTTCTCGCCCGGCTGGCGCACGACTTGAAGATGCGGGTCGAGCGCTTTTCGATCGAGGTCGACGACACGACCCACGAGATCAAGGCGACCTTCGACCCGAGCAGCATCCAAGTGGTGTGCGCACAGGTCGACGGGCGGGACGAACCATCGACCCTGAGCCAGGGCGACAAGAAGAAGATCCACGACAACGTGGTCAAGGACGTGCTGCACGTGCGCAAGCATCCCGAGATCCGGTTCGACTCGATCAACGTCGTTCCGCGAGGCGAGGGCTTCGCGGTCGAGGGCACGCTTCAGATTCACGGGAAGTCGCGCGGCGTCCAGACCAGCGTGCGCGCGGATGGCGACCGGTGGGTGACCGAGGTGCGGGTTCATCAACCGGACTTCGGCGTCAAGCCCTACACCGCGGCGCTTGGGGCGTTGAAAGTGAAACCGGACGTCGTGGTGCGGGTGAGCGTGCCGAGGCAGAGTTAGTCGCGACCAAGGCCGCCGCGTATTGCGGGAGGCCCCGTGCTTGAGCGGACATTTCTCGCGATATCTCTCTGCCTACTTTGGGCATGCGGCGATGAGACGCCCGACAGCGGCCCGGGGCCGCTCGTCGACAACACGCGCTGGGAGCCCTCGGACGGGGGACAAGAGCATTTTGGCGCAGCGCCCGAGGGCTCGGAGTGCTTGCTCGAGCCCATGGACTGCGACGAGGAGTATCCGTGGCCCGCAGGAGGGTGCGTCACCTTCGATCCCACGTCGACCTGCATCGCCTCGTACGTGCCGGAGTGCTTCCAAGGCTTCACGGTTTTGGCGGTGTACACGCGCATGCCCGATAACCGGATTCCGCTTTGCAATTGGCTCACCCTCGAGCAGCCGTCCCTGCGCGCCATCCGCCCTGGCGACCAGGTCGAAGTGCGGGCCTATCACTTCAGGCTCACCGAGCCCGTGCCCGGCGAGGCGCGGATGAGCTTCGTCATCGGCGACGAGGTGGCGTTCGACGAGACCGTCCTCATTCCGAGCGACTCCCAGCTTCTCAGCGCCACCTGGACGGCGACCAAGGACTACCCCGCCGGAACGCCGCTCCTTTGGCACGTCGAGAATCACGGCACCAACGAATATCTGCTCATCGAGGTCAACGTCCTCGAATAACGCCTCTTTTCGCTTGCAAACCATCTATACCTAAGGAAATTAGCCCCATGCGCCCGATAGCTCTATCAACGATTCTTGGTCTCTTGCTTTTCGGCTGCGGAGACAGCAGCTCGGTCGACGGCAGCGCCGGCTCGGGCGGAAGCGGTGGCAACGATTTCGTCGTGACGATGTCCCACACCTACGATGCGCTGCCCCTCGAGGTCGGCGGCGAAATCTCGAACGTCTGTCAGACCTGGGTGCTCGACAACGACGAGCCGCTCTACGTGACCAAGGTGCGTCAGATCAACGAGGGCGGCTGGCACCACTCCAACTGGTTCTTCGTGCCGGAGTGGGCCTATGAGCCGGACCCCGAGGTAGAAGGGCCGGACGCCACGGTCGACGGTAGTTGGAAGTGTAGCGACCGGAGCTTCCGGGAGTACTTAGCCGCTGCTGCCGGTGGTGTGTTCTTCGCCCAGTCGACCCAGGCGCTCGACGAGTCCCAAGTCTTTCCCGACGGCGCCGTGCTCGAGATTCCGCCGCGAAGCGCGATCGTCGGGAGCGTGCACCTCTTGAACATCTCCGCAGCCCCGATGGAAAGCGCGCTCACCATGGAGGTGGAAACGGTTCCGGCCGATCAAGCCGAGATCCGGCTCACGCCGTTTAGCTTCAGCAACACGGAGCTCGACATTCCGCCGGGGCCGGATCCCGAGAACGGCCAGTACCAGGAGTCGCGCTTCTCGATGACCTGCGATCTCACCGAGACGTTCCAGAAAAGCCTCGGAATGGCGACGCCGGACTACAACGTCTACTACGTGCTCGCCCACTACCACGAGTGGGGCAACTACTTCAACCTGAGCTTCACACACGAGAACGGCAGCAGGCAGACGATTCTCGAGCTCGTCAATCGGGTGGGCGAGCCGATCGGCCGCACCATCAATCCGCCGATGAGCAACAACGGGGCTCCCGCGCTCACCGTGGACTGCGGGTACATCAACACGACCGACGAGACCCTCGTGTACGGCCTCGGCGGCCAGGAGATGTGCGTGTTCTTGGCGTACACCGACTCGGGCCTGAAGGTGGGCTCGAGCGCCGACGAAAATCATCCGATGGGCGAGGATGAAAACGGCATCTTGTTGAACGAGACCGATTGCGGCCCGATCACTGCATTCAAGGCGGATTTCGCCGACTGAGCCGACGTCAGACGTTGAAGCGGAAGTGCATGATGTCGCCATCTTGCACGACGTATTCCTTGCCTTCGATGGCAAGCTTGCCCGCCGCCTTCACCGCTTGCTCGGAGCCGAGCTCGAAGAGGTCTTCGCACTTCATGACCTCGGCGCGGATGAAGCCGCGCTCGAAGTCGGAGTGAATCTTGCCCGCTGCCTGTGGCGCCTTCGTGCCGCGTCGGATCGTCCAGGCGTGAACCTCGGGCTCGCCTGCCGTGAAATACGTAATCAGATCGAGCGTCTGGTAACCGGTACGAATCACCTTGTGTAGCCCCGGCTCGTCGAGCCCCAGCGATTCGACGAACTCGGCACGCTCTTCCTGTGGCAGCCGCATGATCTCCGCTTCGATCGCGGCGCTGATCACCACGACGGGCACGCCACGCTCCTCACCGAGCGCTCGGACCGGCGCGACCAGCGGATCCCGATCGATGCCGGCCAGCTGGTCTTCCTTCACGTTGACGACGAAGAATGACGGCTTGTTGGTCAGCAAGAACATGTCGCGGAGAATCGTTGCTTCGTCCTCGTCGGACGGCTCGATCGCAGTGGCGGGCTTACCCTGGTCGAGCGATTCCGCGAGCCGTTTGCACAGGGCAACGGCCTTCTTTTCGAGCGGGTCTTGTCCTTTGGCGGCACGCTCGGCCTTGTCGAGCCGCTTTTGCACGGTCTCGAGGTCCTTGAGAATCAGCTCGGTTTCGATCGTCTCGATGTCTGAAAGAGGATCGACCCGATTGTCGACGTGTAGGATGTTCTCGTCCTCGAAGCAGCGGACGACGTGTGCCACCGCGTCCGCGTCCCGAATGTTGCTGAGGAACGCGTTCCCTTTGCCTTCCCCCTTCGAAGCGCCTCGCACCAGGCCGGCGATGTCGACGAACTCCACGGTTGCCGGCACGACTTTCTTCGGTTTGTAGAGCGCCACCAGCTTGTCGAATCGCGGATCGGGCACCGGAACGACGCCGACGTTGGGATCGATGGTGCAAAACGCGTAGTTTGCCGCTTCCGCCTCCTTCTCGGATAGGGCGTTGAAGAGCGTCGATTTGCCCACGTTGGGGAGGCCGACGATGCCGACGGACAGAGCCATGGGCCGTGCTTAGCGCGAGGCGCTGGCCCCGGCCACTCAGAGGGCCAGGCGCGCCACGAAGAAAAGCACGGCGGCGAGCAGCGCCGTGAACGGGACGGTGATGAACCAGCTCGCGAAGATGCCGCGAAGCACACGCGTGTTGATCGCGCCGATGCTCCGCCCGAATCCGACTCCGATGACCGCACCGACGAGCGTGTGCGTCGTGCTCACCGGAAGGCCGAGCTTGCTGGCGACCACGATGGTGGTGGCCGCCGCGAACTCCGCGGAAAACCCGCGCGACGGCGTGAGCTCGGTGATGCGGCGTCCGATGGTCGCCATGATCTTGTAGCCGTAGGTCGCGAGACCCACCACGATGCCGACGCCGCCGATGAGCAGCACGCGATAAGGCACCTGCACCATCTCCGTGACGCCTTGCTGAATCGAGCCGAACACGGCGGCCAATGGGCCCACGGCGTTGGCCACGTCGTTGCTTCCATGCGCAAACGCGACGAAGCACGCCGTCATCACCTGAAGCACCATGAACACCTTCTCGGTGCGTTTCACGTTGGCCTGTTTCCCTTCGGCGTTCGTCCTCGCAAAGCGGCGGAAGATCGGCACCGCCACCAAGCTTGCCGCCACGCCGAGCGCGCCAGCGATCATCAATGCCGGCGCAAAGGCCAGATCCAGGCGCAGGGGCTTCAGCCCCTTGAACATCGCGCTCAAGGCCAGAATCGAGATGATGGGGAAGACCAGGATCGGGCCCCATACCCGAATCGACGCCAACGGGTCCGGCGCGTTGAGGATCGCGCGCTTGATGAAGATGAAGAGGCTGTACCCCAAGACACCGCCCATGAGAGGCGAGATGATCCAGCTTGCGACGATGTTTCCGACCGTGCCCCAGTCGACCGCGTTCACGCCGCCCGCGGTCATGCCAAAACCGACGACCGCGCCGACGATGCTGTGGGTCGTCGACACGGGCCAGCCGGCGTACGTCGCCAAGTTCAGCCACACCGCCGCTGCCAACAAGCAGCAGGTCATGCCGACGGCCATGACCATGGGGTCGCTTCCGAGGGCGTCCATGTCGACGATTCCTTGGCGAATCGTCTCCGTGACCGAGCCGCCGACCAGCATCGCCCCGCCGAACTCGAAAATGGCGGCAACGATGATCGCGTTTCGCAGGGTGAGCGCGCCCGAGCCGACCGAGGTGCCCATGGCGTTGGCCACGTCGTTGGCGCCAATCGTCCAGGCCATGTAGAGGCCGCCGAGCGACGCGACCGTCAAGATGATCGTCGTGAGGTCCATTCAGGAGGCTGCTACGAATAGTCGAAATTGATCGCCGACGTTCTCGGCATGGTTGGCGATATCGCCGATCTTGTTGAGCAGCTTGGTCCACATGAAGATCGCGACCGGAGAGAGCTCCCCTTCGGAGCGAAACAACGTCTTGGCGCACCGGTCCTGCACCTTGTCGGCTTTGTGCTCGAGCTGGCCGATCTCGTCGGCCTTGGCCAGCGCGGCCTCCGCCGTGCTGCCCGCGAACCCCGCGCTCATCAGATCGTCCATCATCTCTACGAGCTCGGTGGCGGCCGCGACGGTCGCCATGACCCGCTCGACGAACTCCCGAAGGGGTGCCTTCAGCGCTTCGGGCACCTGATAAGGACGCAGCGTCAGAAGGACTCCCACGTCCTCCGCGCAGTCGGCCATCGCGTCGATCTCGCTGATGAGGCGCAGCACGTCTCGTCGGTCGACCGGAAGGAAAAGCCGCACCGGCATCTTGGAGCGAAAGGCGTTCTTGGCCGCATCCGCCTGTCCCTCGAGGACGCTGACCTCGCGCGCCATCCGCTCGACACCCGCTGCATCGCCTGCGATGAGCAGCTCGACGAGCTGCGGCACACAGCCGACGCACTCTTCGACTCGGTCCATCAGGGCCTCCACCCGCGGGAGCGGGCTACGCACGAGCAAGTTGGCAAGAGGGATTCGCATGTGACGGCGGGGCCTTTACGCAATGAGCGGCGTAGCACAGCCCCGCGATTCGGGCCTACCGGCAATTGGCGTCTGGGAGAAACGGGCCTTCTCCGCTTGCTCCGGCCCTCGTCCCCGGGGCTCCCTGGCGGTGTCAGCCGGAGCGCTCCCCATGCTATACGTTGCCTGCAAGCAACGGGCGGGTCACAAAACTGTCACACGGTCCTGCCAGGCTCGCCACCGAGAGAGATGGGCGCTCACATCCTGGTCGTCGAAGATGAAACCGATCTGGCGGAGCTCGTCGCGTTCAATCTGCGCGAGCAGGGGCACGACGTCACGGTCACGCACACCGGCGCCAATGCGTTGGCCGAGGTGTCGCGGCAACGCCCGGACCTGGTCTTGCTCGACGTCATGCTGCCCGACATCAGCGGCTTCGAGGTATGCCGCCGCCTTCGCCGAAGCGGTGACACCACGCGTCTGCCGGTGATCATGCTGACCGCCAAGGCCGAGGAGATCGATCGCATCGTGGGGTTCGAGGTTGGCGCCGACGACTACGTGGTGAAGCCGTTCAGCCCGCGCGAGCTCACGCTCCGCGTGGACGCGATCCTTCGCAGAGTGGGGCCTCAAGCCCACACCGAGGGACCGCAGGTGCTTTCGGTCGGTGCGCTTCGAATCGACGTTCCGGCGCACCGGGTGGAAGTGGACGGTGAAGAAATCGCTCTCACGGCTCTCGAGTTTCGCTTGCTGCTCGACCTTGCATCGCGTGCCGGGCGAGTCCAGCCCCGCGACGCGTTGCTCGAGCGGGTATGGGGTTATGCGCCGGGCGTAGAGACCCGGACCGTGGACACCCACATCAAGCGGCTGCGGGAAAAGCTGGGTCCCGGCGCCCGCTATCTCGAGACGGTCCGCGGCGTGGGCTACCGCATACAAAAGCCATCGTAAGTTGATATGCTCCTCCGGTGGAACGCTGGGGCCTTCGCTGGAATCTGATCGCCGCGACGATGACCGCGACTGCGGCCATCGTGCTCACGATCTTGCTCCTCGAGGATCCGCTCACCGAGTATCGCCTGTCGCGCACGCAGCAGTTGGGCCTCCAGGAAGCGGTATTTGCTGCGGAATCCGACCTCGAGAAGAAGATCGACCCGGAAACGGTGGCCGAGCAGGTAGGGGCGCGGTTTGGTGCCTTCATCTTGATCCTGCGGGACGGTCGGGTCGTCGGCTCGACCCGTCACGACGCCGCGCGCTTCCATGAGAGCGCGGCGTATTCGGTGCAGCCCCCGATGCCCGGCAAGCAAACGTTCGTCCGGACCAAGGTAGGAGATCCGCTCGAGGAGCTCTACGTGTACGCGTACCGCCGTGAAGACGGAACGTCGATCCAGGCCATGCGCTCGACGCAGCAGGCGGACGCCATGCGGTCGAGCGTTCGGGAGCTCATGTTGGTCGCCGGGGCCCTCGCCCTCATGATTGGCGTGGTGCTGACCTGGGCGCTCTCCCGGACCATCGTGGTGCCAGCTCGTCAGCTCACGGAGGTGGCCGATGCGCTGTCGCGTGGAGACCTTTCGGTGCGAACCTTCAGCCAGCGCGACGACGAGCTCGGCGACATCGGGCGGTCGCTCGATCGGCTCGCCGACCAGCTCAACGAGCGAATCACGTCTCTGCACGCGCAAGAGAACCGCCTCAAGACCATGCTCGACGCCATGGTCGAAGCGGTGTTCGTCACCGATTCGCTCGGCAGGATCGTGCTCACCAACACGGCGCTCGATCAGATCGCCCACCAGTCCGCCCTCGGGAGGTCGCCATCGGAGGTGCTTCGAAATCAGGCGCTGCACGATGCGGTCCGGGCCGCGCGCCACGGTGAGGCGGTCTCGGCCGATCTGACTCTCGAGTCGGGCGGTGAGATTCGAGTCTACACGGCGGTCGTCGCGCCCTTGCCAGGCCGAGGGGGCGTGGTCGGCGTCTTGCACGACGTGACCAAACAGAAGCTCGCCGATCGGGTCCGCCGTGACTTCGTGGCCAATGCGAGTCACGAGCTGAGGACGCCGCTGACCGCCATTCGCGGATTCGCCGAGACCCTCAAGGCAGGCGCGCTACGCGACCCCGAATCCGCGGAGCGATTCGTCGACGTGATCTTGCGTCACACGTTGCGTTTGCAGGCGCTGGTCAACGATCTCGTCGCGCTCAGCCGTGCCGAGTCGCCCGAGCACGAATACGAGCTCGCGCCCGTCGACCTCGCCGCCGCAGTGGGGGATGTAGTCCATGGGCTCGCCGCGCAAGCGGAGCAGCGCCACCTCGAGGTTCGCATCGATCCTCTCGGCGGATTGCCCGATGTCATCGCCAACCCACGCGCGCTCGATCAGGTGCTGATCAATCTGGTCGACAATGCCATCAAGTACACGCCCGAGGGCGGCCGCATCTCCATGCGCGTCGAGGTACACCCCGAATCCGTCACCCTCGAGATCGAGAATACGGGACCGGGAATCCCCTCGGACCAGCTGGCCCGCATCTTCGAGAGATTCTACCGCGTAGATGCCGGCCGGTCTCGTGAGATGGGCGGCACCGGGCTTGGGCTCTCGATCGTCCGCCACCTCGTCGCGAGAATGGGCGGCCACATCGACGCGCAGAGCAAGCCCGGGGAGTGGACTCGGTTCCGACTGACGCTCGGGCGGGCGGGGGTGGCGAGCGCGCGCACCCTGCCCCCACTGCCCGCCTAGTGACGGTACTCGGCGCGGACAGAGGGCTCCTTGGCCACCTGCTCGACCTCCCCGCACGGGGCCACCGAGCTGCCGAACATTCGCTTTCGGGTGCGAGCGCTCATCGCCTCCACGTCGAGCACGATGAGGAAATCGATCACGCCGAACTCTCGATCGATCGCGGGCTCGCTGCAAACCTTGGCGCCCATGTCGAGGTACACCTTGAAGAGTGGAGGAATCTCAACCTCCTCCGTCACCATCGACCCGCCCGCGCACGAGCATGTGCGCGTGGCGCGTGAGATGAAACCATCCATCAGGTGTCCCTGTCGTGCGAGCTGGAGATGCAGCTTCAAGCCCACGCCCGGATCGGTCGCAGGAACCGAGCAGCACCCGAACAGGTAACGCAAGCGGTTGTAGCTCATGTACTGGGCGATGCCCTTCCAGAGCAGGTAGATCACCCGGCCCGATCGGTGCTCCGACGCAACGCAGGCCCGGCCGAGCTCGACGCCCTCGCTCACGATCCAAGGCGGCACGGTTTCCAGGTGGAACTCGCCCTCGGAGTAGAACCCGGAGGAGCCGGCCATCCGTTGCGTCGTCAGACGGTACGTCCCGACGATCTGACCGCTCTCTTCGTGCTCCACGAGCAAGTGGTGACAGCGCTCGTCGTACTGATCCTCGTCTCGGCCGGTGCTGTACGAAGCCTGCAGCCCTTCGCCGAGCTCCAGGTTGAAGACCTGGAACCGCAGCCTTTGCGCCGCTTCGACGTCGCTGCGATTGCGCGCGAAGCGCGCTCTATAGGGACCGCTCCGTAGATCGAGCTCGGGGATGGCCCAGGGCTCGATCGGATATCGGTCCGACACTCGGTTTTGCCGCCCGACGGCGGTGGTTTCTAAGGACACGTCATACCCCCACCGAAGGATCGGCCAGCCAGATCACCATCGCGCGAACGGCAAGTGACGATTCAGCGAGATGGGTGACCGCTACGTGAACCAGAGGTTAAGGGCCGACGACAAACAGCGCGCGCGCTTCCGGTCGTCGAGCGAAGCCCAGGCATGGTGGCCCACCGCGGCGCGGTGCAGGAAGTCGATCAAGAGCAGATGCCGGCGCAGCGTGCGCCGCAAACGATGCCGCTTGATTGGGTTGAAGGTCCCGGGAAGCGTGAAAACCTGCCGCGGGTTCTTTCGAACCCACGTCCACGAGCCCATCTCGAGCGTCAAGGGAAGGAAAAGACCCCCACCGCGCTCGCGTGCCTCGTCGTAGAGGTGGTCCCAAAGGTCGCCGTCGATGGTGTAGGCGCGTGACTGCGGCTCCGTGTGATAGACGTGGTGCGGAAGGGTTTGGTTCAGGAGCTCGTAGAGCGCGTACATCTCGGCGGTGTTGGGGAAGGGCTCGCGAGTGCGGGCATACGGAAACCAGAGACGGTCTTGGAATCCGAAGCCCGAGTGAACGTCGAGGGCGATCGAGGCAGCGGAGCCGAGCACGTGCTCCGAGACGAAGCTGATCAGCGCCTCGGACTCCGGCTCGAGGCGGCCCTCTCTGCCCATGTACCAAGGCAGCAGCGGAGAGATGCGTTGCCCGCCGACCAGAAACGAGCCGGCACCGGCGCCGCGGGTAGGGCCGTTGCGCATGAGGTCGACGCCACTGCCGTTCGAGCGGGTGCCCGCCCGCATGCCGATGGGGTTGAGCAGCGGAATGACTGCGATCCGGCTGCGCTCGAGCGCGTTGCGTGTGAGCTCGTCCCATTGCAGCCGTTCAGCCAAGGTGCCTAGATAGGCGAGCACCACCTGGGTGCCGATTCGCTCGAGCCCATGCACGCCGCCGACCAGCAACAGGCACGGCGCCGCGCGTTTCTCGCTGCCGAGCACGACGCCGTAAATCGGGTAGCCTCCGACACGACGAAGCGTTTCCACTCGAGCCTGCGCGCCGAGCCGATCGATGAGGGTTTCGAGTTGCTCGAGCTCGGGCAGGCTCACCGGAGAACGAGGCTTCGGATGCACTGGCGTGTCGCGGCGGCCAGTGAAGATGCGTCGGGAAAAGCCATCGGCTCGAGACGCGGACCGAAGGTGAGCCGCACCCCGACCTCCTGGTGACGATGCATTCTCAGAAGATGTGGCAGCAACGATGCGCTTCCGACCCAACAGGCTTCACTCGTTCCGTAGCGAAGTGTGGCAGGAATGACGGGCACGCGCATCAACCGGGCAATGCCGAAGGCCCCGCGGGAGAACGGCAACACGTCGTCGCCACGCGTCGTGGTGCCCTCCGGAAATACCAACACGGGGACCCCGGCCTGCAAGACGCGCATTGCCCTACGAAGCGCAACGGCCCCGCTTCTCGGATTGCCGCGCTCGACGAACACGATACCGAGCGCATCGAGCACTTCCCCAATTGCCGGCCATCCCGTGATCTCCGACTTGGCCACCGCGCTCAGCGGAAGCATCTGACCGATCGCGAGCGGGTCGAGGTAGCTCAGGTGATTGGAGACGATGAGACAAGGCTCGCTTGGAACCGGGCCCTCCACGTCGACGGCAAGTCGCATCCGCCGTCCGATCCGGGAGCTGCCGTGGCGAAGCCACGAAGCGCGGCGGGCCGGCTCCCGGCTCTTCCGGCTCTGTCGCAGGACGTCACGGCGCAGCGCGACCGCCTCGCCCGCGGTAGCGACCGTTCGACCGACGGCCAAAGGCCAAGACGCCCGGTCGAGCGTGAAGGTATCGAGCTGCTCCCCCAAAGCGGCCGCGTTCTGCACGCTCGAAGGCTCGCGCCCATCGGTGTCGGGCTTGCATGACGATTGCAACGAAAACGAAACAATCCTCGGTTGCCCCGGGATTCTCACGCTGGTGGCACTTCTCAGACACGAAGCTGTCACCTAGGGCGAGAGAATCACAGCTCCATGGTTGCAGAGATCTGCGTGTTGTCGGCCTCCCGGACGTTGGCCATCGAGGTCGAGGGCGCGCTCGGCGACGACAGGATCTGCTTCGAGCCCGTTCTGACCGCGGAAGAAGCGATCGAGCGGGCGTCGTGCGGTTGCTCTGCCGCGATCCTGGTCGACGAAGAGCCGCCGGACATGACGGCGGCAGAGCTCCTTCGACGCGTGAGGAACCGGGAGCGCGGGCGCGAGGCGCTGGTGGTCTTCCTATCGTCGCGCACGACCGAGATCGATCGAGTGATTGCATTCGAGCTTGGCGCGGACGACTTCATCCCCAAGCCGATCAGGGCGCGAGAGCTCGCCCTCCGTTTGAGAGCGGTGTTGCGCAGACACCGCGACGAGCGGACTCGGGTGCAAGAGCTCCGGGTCGGGCCGTTCGTGATCAACACCAAAGGCGAGACCGTGACCTGCAACGGTGAGCCGGTGCGCCTGACCTCCGTCGAGTTTCGGTTGCTCGAGCACCTCGCGCGTAACCAGGGCCAGGTGCAGGACCGCCGCGAGCTCCTCGCCCGCGTGTGGCGCTGGTGTGAAGCGACCGACGATCGGGCCGGCGTGTCACGCACCGTCGATACGCATGTGAAGCGGCTGCGAGAGAAGCTCGGACCTGCTTCCGAGTTTATCGAGACAATTCGAGGGGTTGGATACCGCCTCCGGTTGGCGTCCTGATCGCCCAAAAGGCGTAACACACACCTTCGCCCAGTCGCCACCCCGCTGTCACGCAGCTGTCACACCGCGGGCTTACCCATCGGCGGATCCCACAGACGGGAGACCCAGAACGATGTTCAAGGACTTCCAAGACGGAGGCAAGCAGGAGGACGAAGGTCGCGGCCGCATGGGCGTTTCGCTCGCGGTTTCGGCAGTGGTGTACGTCCTAGCTGGTCTTGGAGTCGTTGCAGCCGTAGCGACGGCCAAAGTTTACGTGGACAGGCGCGAGCGTGACATCGCCGTCGAGTTCGCAGCCGCGCCGACGCCCGTCGAGAAGGAAAAGCCCAAGGAGAAGCCCAAGCCCAAACCGAAGGAAGCCAAGGAAGAGGTGAAAGCTACGCCGGGGCAGCAGCGAGGCCTGTCCGCGCCCACCGAGATTCCGGACGAGGAGCTGCAAGAGGCGACGGGTGGCCGGTTGGCCGACGTCGAGGAGATCAACATCGACGAGATGATCGGCGGTGGAGGGACAGATGGAAAGAAACAGGGGCCGCGACAGAAGCGCGAAACCGTCTCGCGTCCCAAGTACCTCGGCGGCTGCCGCGCGCCCGACGTTCCCACAGAGGTCAGAGCGAGCGCGGAAACCATTCGTGTGCGCGTGCGGATTCTGATCATGCCCAACGGCGTCCCCATCAAGGCCGAGCTCGAGCAATCCCACCCACTGATTCCCGATGATTCGATCATCCAGTGTGCGTTGGCGCAGCGCTTCGAGCCTGCGCGTTTACCCGATGGTACGGCGGTTCCCTATCCGTACCGGAGACAATTTACGTTCAAGCCGTCCACGATTTGAACGAGAGCGAAAGGAAAACCCATGGAACTAGATCTCATGGAGATGTGGCAGAAGATGAACCCTATCGTGAAGAGCGCCGTCGTCGTTCTCACGATTCAGGGTCTTTGGGGTGTCACCGTCACCATCGACCGGCTGTTGATGCTCTTCATGTCGAAGCGCAGGTCGAAGAAATTCGCCGCCGAGGTATCGGCGCCGATGGAAAGCGGCGACGCAGCAACCGCGATGCAAATCGCCGAAGAGGCCAAGAAGCGAAGCCACCTCGCGCGATTCATCTACGAAGGGATCAAGACCTTCGAGGATAATCTCGCGCTTGGCATGGGCAGAGACCGCGCGGCCGAGTTCACCAAGCGCAATCTCGAGCGCACTGGTGAGAACCTGAGCATGAGCCTGAACAAGGGCCT